>JGI20157J14317_10002077_pt1 | contig 17565 bp, 30 predicted proteins | sample COG_07_FD_14317 | JGI IMG/M metagenome (IMG submission 14317)
CCCGAAGTAACAGCAGGCGCTCATATGCCCGACCGAGAGGACAATAGTGATTTACCATTTTAATTAACGGGGGGTGTAAAAACCCCCTTTTTTTATGAAATATTACGAAATTAAATATCCAAAATTATTTGATCATTTGTCTTTGGAACTTGCCAATGATAGAACTAAAGGTATGCACCAAAATTATAAGCATAAAAATTACTATTGGGGAGATAAAACAAGGGAACTAAATGAACAAGGAATATTAGCAGAAATGATTGCACAATACTATTTCCAAACTTTAAATATTGATTTTAAAGCATTAAGTTATTTAGGCACTCAACCCGAAGTTGAAGCAGATATAGTTATTAGTGATCATAAAATAGATGTAAAATACATTCCAAATTATGGTAAATTACTTATCGTAAATTATAATTCTCACAACAATACTAAAAAATTGATAGACAAATATATGTTTATACAACCACTAAAAAACACCACAAATGGTTACAATGATGCTAAAATTTGGTTTTTTGATCATAGTGAAGTGTGTAGTTGGTCGGTAGAAAATGACTTTAAAACGAAAGTTTTGAAATTTAATTTGTAATTTATCAACTTTTTTTAATATATTTAAACCTTAACAATAAAACACTACCAAAATGCTAATTGATTTAAACAAAACTTATTCCCATTTGGACAAAATACGTTCGGGAGAAATTAAAGAAGGATTAAAATTAGGTTTTCCTAAAATAGATGATTACCTAAGATTTAAACCCGGCAACTTTAACGTGGTTTTAGGACACGCTAACGTAGGAAAAACGACAGTCATTCTTTATATGATGTTGCTATACACTAAAAAGCATAACCTAAAGTGGCTTATATTCTCATCTGAGAACGAGCCACATAGTTTAATAAGGAAATTGGTTGAGTTCATTGAACAAAAACCTCTTAATAAAATATCAGATAAACAATACAAAGCACATTTATCTTATATTGATGATAATTTTAAAATAATTGATACTAACCAACTATACACTTATAGAAAATTAATTGAATTGGCACAATCAGTAAAAAATGCTTGGAATTATGACGGATTACTAATTGATCCTTATAATTCATTAATAAAAGATCCCGAAATTATGAAAGGAATTGGTGGACACGAATATGATTACCAAGCTACAACTGAAATGCGTTTATTTTGCAAAAAAAATATGATCACTATTTGGTTAAATACTCACGCAAATACCACAGCATTGCGAATAAAACACCCCATTGGGCACAATTATGTTGGACACCCGATCCCACCATTAGCGAGTGATGTTGAAGGTGGTGGTAAATTTGTAAACCGAGCAGATGATTTTATAGTAATACACCGATACACGCAACACCCGAGTGATTGGACTAAATCTATGATCCACGTTAGAAAGGTAAAAGAAGTTGAAACGGGTGGGCGACCAACCTCAATGGACGATCCAATAGAATTTACAAGTATACCAAACAATGTAGGATTTGAAATTGACGGGGAAAAATTACTTGATGCACCTATAAAAGAGGAATTTAAACCACTTATTTGATGAAAAATAAAAAACAAACCAACGAACAAAGGTTAAAAAGGTTGGAAAAAGCAATCGGAGAACTTTACATAATGATCCACCACTTAAATGAAGCAGTTAAATTAATAGATAAAAAAGATGAATTATAATGGTTATGCAGTACAATGGGTTTGGATAAAAGGTTGGGCAATTGGCTTTTTATATTATGATCACTATATGGAAGTTACGAATGGTAATATGGATATAGAGGAATATGACCCCGAAGATTATTACCAAGTCCTTGATTTTTGTTTCTTAATTTTTGCAATTAAAATAACTATTTGGTGAATGTTTTAGGCATAATAGCAACGCAACATAATAAGTGGATAAATATTGTTCGCAGTTTTGGTATGCACAATTATTCCGAAGATATAGTCCAAAATATGTATTTAAAAATCCATAAATGGAATGGTAAGTATGATGCTTCAATAATGTACAATGAAACAGAAATAAATGAATATTTTATTTTTAAGGTTTTGCGTAATTTGTTTTTAGATTATCACAGAAAAAAGAAAATTACCTATAATACGTTTTATGAGCCATCTATATCCGACATATCAAAATATATCTCAAAATATGAGTACGAGGAACAATTGAATTTAATAAAAACAGAAATAAGCAGTTGGCATTTATATGATCAAAAAATCTATGAGTTGATATTTTTAGAAAACAAATCAATGTTGGAACTTTCAAAACAAACGGGGATAGATTACTATTCAATTTATAGGCGAGTAAAAAGAATAAAACAAATATTAATATCTAAAATATGAAACTTGGAAATTTAGTTGAAACCATTACCACTTATACGGGCATAAAATGGTTGGTAAAAAAAATAACAAAAATTTATGGCATTGAGGATTGTGGTTGTGATCGTAGAAAGGAACAATGGAATGAAATTGAAATAAAAAGATTAGACAAATGGATAAAATAGACCAAAAAGATTGGCTTAAATTTAGAGCCAACACAAAAAGCAAAATATCTCAAATTGAGTATAATATGGTTTGCGAAATGCATTCCAAATATTTTAAGCATAAATTTTATAAACCTTGCACCTGCAACCCCAACACCATTAACCAATGGATTGCTCAATTAAATGATCTTTATGAAAATAACAACCACGAATAAATTTGAAAAAGCATTAATATGGTTTCTTAATTCGTTTGACGATTGGGATTTAAAATGGGTCGGTGATCAGAATTTATGTTATGATGCTATTGGAAAAACACCAAAAGGAAATAAGTGTGTAGTTGAAATGAAATTTAGGAAAAAATATTATGACACTAAACTTATTGAAAAGAAGAAATACGATAAACTTATGGAAATTGATGAAGATATAGTAAAAATATATTTTGTTAGTGATCCCAAAGGAACATATTACTTTTGGTTAAATGGTTTAGATGATTTAGAAATGCTGAACAAAAAAATGCCAAGCACTACATTTTGGAGGAAACACCAAATAGAAAAGGAAATTTATTTACTCAAAGAAGATTGGGCAAGTTTAATAAATAAAACCTAAAGTAACTTTATTAACTTTTGTTTATATGTAAGATAAGTGTTATATTTGATAAACATTAAATATTAAAATTATGAAATATCCTACCTTGTTTGAATTACTTAAATCTGATCCTTTATCAATTTACAATGTGCAAAAGGAAAAATATCCTGCTATTGCAGAAAAATTGTATGACCATTATCTAATAATCATTTTGTTGGTCAATTAACTTTAAATGATTGCACTAATATTTGTTCAATGTGCAATGTTTCTTATTTGTTTAATTATTCAACAATTCACGATTTGTTCCATACCTACAAAATTGTAGATGATAAAGCAGTTATCAATGAATAAAAAAATAAATAATTTAAAAGACCTTGAATATTATGGCGCTTTTACTTATTGTGCAGAAATGGTGTTAAAATGGGAAAAAATGAAACCCGATAACCCCGAGATTAAAGAATTTGCCCGATCAATTGCTGTCGTTTTCTTTTATGTTAATGAAATACAAAACGATAGATTAATGTATGACAAGGCAATGAGTGAAATGCGATCTGATAAAAATAGAGCTGTGTTACGTTCTCGCAAATCAGAAGATAAAATAAAACAATTAGAAATAGAATTAAATAAATTAAAATCAATTATAAACTTATGAGAACAATAAAACAATTACCAAGTGGTGTTTATGTTACTATTACGAAAGGACGAGTTAATGTGTACACGCAAGAAGAATTTAATAACCTTTATTCTCACAATGTATGGTGGAATAAAATCAAATCTAAATATTTTACAAAATGAAAAACATTTCTTTATTAGACGGAACAATTGAAAACCAAGCCAAACTTGAAAAATTGGCGATCAATGACGAATTTTATTATGGCAAACTTAATACGCAAGTTTTAAGCAGTTCATCAATCAAACTATTGGTTGATAGTCCTAAAAAATATTATTATGTAAACAAATATGGTGGATCAGAAACTCAAGGTATGCGAGACGGACGTTTATTGCATACTTTAATCCTTGAGCCCGAGAAATTTGATCAATTCCATTTTGTTGATGTGTATCTAAAAATTCAAAAGCATATAAATTAGCTAAAGAGGAATATGGTACAGCCTACACCTCAAAGGAAAAATCTGATGCAGAACGACTTGCAGATGCTTTATTACGAAACGAGTGTGCTTTACAATATCTTAATGGTGCAAAATTTGAAGTTCCAAAAGTTGATGTGATACAAGGAATACCATTTCGTGGCAAAGCAGATATATTACGAAATAGTGGTGGTATTTGCGATATAAAAACCACAACCGATATAAAAGCCTTTAAATATAGTGCTAATAAATATGGGTACGATATTCAATGTTATATTTACTGCCAATTATTTGGTATTACTTATGATCAATTTACTTTCCTTGTCCTTGACAAAGGAAGCCTTGACATTGGGGAGTTTAAATGTAGTGAGGAATTTTATTTACGAGGAAAACAAAAAACAGAATTAGGTATGCAAAGATATTCCGAATGGTTTATCGATGATGCCGACTTAGACAATTATTATATTACAGATACTTTATGAAAACATTAGACCAAATTGTTACAAAGCTAAATGCTTTAGCAGAACTTGACATATTAAATAATACTCGAAAGAGGGAATATATTGAAGCACGGGCAGTTTTTTGTGTTATTGCTTACAAATATGTAGGATTAACTTTAAGCCAAGTGGCACGATATTTTAAAGACAGAGGAAAAAGTAGTGATCACGCAACTATACTACACGCAGTAAAAAATTATGATATTTATTCGAGGTATAACCAAAAACTTAATTTATGGCTGTCTGATATTGTTTGCAATACAGATTTAAAGGTGGCTTCTAAAAAGCAAATTATGATCCATAAAATTACTCAAATGAATGAGAATAATATTGATTTGTTAGAAAAACCAATTGAAATAATTTACTCAAAAAATATAAAAGAAAACCAACAAACAGATGAAAACTAATAAAGTAAAAATTCACGAAATACGTGAGAACGAGAACAACCCAAGATTTATAAAGGATTTTAAATTTAAAAAATTAGTCAATAGCATAAAGGAGTTTCCTAAAATGCTTCAAATTAGACCAATTGTAGTAAACCAAGACAATGTTATACTTGGAGGAAATATGCGATACAAAGCAAGTGTTGAGGCAGGACTAAAAGAGATTTGGGTTACAAAAATAGAGGATTTAACCTTAGACGAACAAAGTCAATTTATAATAAAAGACAACGTGGGTTTTGGTCAATGGGATTGGGATTTACTTGCAAATAATTGGGACACAGATTTGCTTAATGATTGGGGATTAGAAGTTATGGCATTAGAGGAAAGTTTTGACGAGGGAGATTTTACAGAGGACGAAGAAACACCTACAACAGATGAAGTGATCATAAATTTATCTATGCCATATTACCAATATGAGAAAATGGAAAAAGACTTTCAAGAATTTATTAAAAAATATCCAAACGTAATATGCAAGATACAAAACTAAACGTATTAATATACCCAATGCTTTCGGTCGATGTTTTAAATGCTGATAGCAACTATATTATTATTAAGCAACTATGCAACGAATTACTAAAAACGGGCAAATACAATTTTTTCCTACTTGTTGATGCGAATAGAAAATATGTAAAAGACGATTTAAATTCATTGGTTAAAATTTTAAAGATACCAATGCCTAAATCCAAAAAGCACCAAGTTGTACATTTTAATAGTAATATCTTTAGACAAATATTTAAAAAATATTCCTTTGATATTATTTGGAACAATGTAGTCGAGCAAGGACACCATTTAAGGTATTTCCAAGATACTATTGTTGATGACTTTAGACCAAAAGTATTTAATTACCACCATTATGTAATACACCGAAGTTTAGAACGGGTTACGAGTTATTTACCTTGTATGCATATTCTATATGATCAATTAGTTGGATCATTAGGTGCTGATATGAACTTCTTCCACACCAAATATTGTTATGATATGCTGATAGAGGAAGCAACTGATGTGCTAAATTCTGATAAAATTTCGTTATTAAAGGAAAAGAGCCAAATAAGTTTGGGTGGTTACTGCAATGAAATAGAACAAGGGCAAAAATATGAGAAATTTACCTTTATCTATAATCATAGGTTAGACGGGTACAAAAATTGGAAAGATACCTTTGCTATATTTGATCAGTTGCATAGTGAGGGATTAGATTTCCAAGTGATATTGACAGCAGGAGATAAGGATAATATTAATACGATAAATAAAAAACCTTATACGATAGTCAAATCATTTACTAAACACCAAGACTATTTAAAGGAATTGTCGAAATGCCATTCAAATGTAATTAATAGTAGGCACGAAACATTTTGTATTAGTATAGCAGAAAGTATTATGAATGATCAAGTAGTGGTAGTTCCAAATAGGTGTACCTTTCCCGAATTAGTTGGAGAGGATTATCCTTATTTATTTGACAATATGGAACAACAGATTGCGATTATGCGAAAACTAATAAAAGACGGAATAAAAGAATATAAGCATCATACTAAACCACAATTAAAATTATCAAATCACGCAGGGAATATCCATAAGTATTTTACTCAATTAGGAATAAAGTCAAAACAGAACATATTTGACAGCATTAAAAAACAAGCGAGTAAGAATAAAATTGTTGAGTATTTGGAACACCATAAAGAAATTGATTTGACCAACTTTAAAAATTATGTATTTAAGTTAGGATATGCTTCACAAAGTTTTCCAAATGGCAAGTTAAAACAATTGCTAAACGAATTTGGTTACGATTATAATATAAATTTAGACAAATATATCAAATGAGTAAATCAGACAAAATCCGACACACTAAGAAGTCTTTGATCAATGCGTTGGAAAAATCAATGGGAGTAGTAACTAATGCGTGTAAAAATGTAGGAATACACCGATCAACCTTTTATGAGTACTACAACAATGATCCCGATTTTAAAAAGGAAGTAAATGATATTGGCAACGTGGCACTTGATTTTACAGAGAGCAAAATGTTCGAACAAATAAGGGACGGAAATACCACGTTGATCAAGTTTTACCTTGCAACGAAAGGAAAGAAAAGAGGTTATGTAGAAAGGCAAGAGATTACGGGATCAGACGGAGAAAAGTTATTTGAAATAAAAATAATAGATACCGATAATTTAGACGAGGATAGTGGAAATACAGACGAATAAGGTTTTTAGGCATTGCGACAATGCAAAGACAAAAATATTAGTTGAGCAGGGTGGTACTCGATCGGGTAAAACCTACAATATACTATTATGGATAATCTTTAAGTATTGTTATTCAAATACCAAAAAAACAATCACAATTTGTCGTAAGACTTTCCCTGCTGTTAGGGGAACTGTTATGCGAGATTTCCTTGAAATATTAAAAACTAATAAAATTTACAATGAGGGTGATCACTCAAAAAGTGGGAATGAGTATTACATTAATAATAATCTTATTGAGTTTATCTCGCTTGATCAACCACAAAAAATACGTGGTAGGAAAAGAGATTTGCTATTTGTCAATGAAGCAAACGAAATTAACTTTGAAGATTGGCAACAGCTTATATTCCGTACAACAGAAAGGATAATAATTGACTACAACCCGTCTGACGAGTTCCATTGGATATATGACAAGGTACTTACTCGGGAAGATGTTGAATTTTACCAAACAACTTACAAGGACAATCCTTTTTTAAGCAATGAAATAATAACCGAAATTGAACGACTTAAAAACACGGACGAGAATTATTGGCGAGTNTATGGNTTAGGNGAACGAGGNCAAAGTAGGTCTTTAATATTTGATTTTAAAACTATCAAGGATATACCACACAATGCCAAACTTGTTTCAAGGGGTTTAGACTTCGGTTTTAGCAACGATCCGACCTCAATGGTAGAAACATATGTCTTAGACCAAGATATGTTCGTAAACGAGCTTATTTACAGAACGGGAATGACCAACCAAGATATAGGTAATGAGTTCAAACGATTAGGATTGGATAGACGAGATGAGGTGTTTTGTGATAGTGCAGAGCCAAAGTCAATAGAGGAAATACACAGAATGGGTTTCAATGCAAAACCTACCTACAAAGGTGCTATTAATATTGGAATTGATATGATCAGAAGATATAATCTTCACGTTACAGAAAACAGCATCAACACTATAAAAGAATTAAGGAATTACAAATACATTGAGGACAAAAATGGTCAATTGACTAATAAACCAATTGATGCTTTCAACCATTCACTTGATGCATTGAGATATAGTGTAGTAAATAAATTAGGTAGACCAAATTATGGCTCTTATGCTATTAGGTAAATTTATTCGTTTACATTATTTTTTTTTTGTAAACTCAAACCTTTACAATAAGATAATTTTGTTAACTTTTGTTTATAACATAGAATAGTGTTATATTTGATTAATATAAACAATTAAAACCTATCAAAATGGCTGATCACAATTTTACATTAAAAAATCCTACAAAATTTTACATTTGGTCTATTAAATCAAGATCAAATTTCAGAACAATTATGCTTACTGATAAATTATCTCCTAAAGATTTTCATTTTCAAGTTGGGCAATTCATTGCATCAAATATTTCTGAAATGAAATTAATCGGGGAAAAATTCATTTATGATCATTGGGGAACTGAACAAGAGGAAATTTTCTTTAATAAAAACAAATTTATGAAACAATCAATTATTGACGAATACAATGAAATATATCATAATTGCTAAACAATTGGGGAGTGTAAAAACTCCCTTTTATTTTGAGATAGATTAATTAACTATTGTTTATAACATAGATTAATTGTATATTTGATTAACAATAAAAACCAACAAATTATGTTTACACCCGAATATCTTACCGCAAAAAAAAATGTTGAAATTTTACAATTGCAATTTGCAAAAAATCCTTGCAAAAAAACTGCAACTCCACTTTCTAACTCTCGTGTTATTTTATCAAAAACACAAATGTATACTGATGCATTCAGAAAAGATCGTGATCAAAATTTTGCAAATGAATTAATGAATTTAATTATTGATTTCAATACATACAAATAAAACACAATATAAATTTTTAAAAAATAAATTATGTACCAATCATCCGAGACAGAAATAAAATTGCACGAAATTATTTTGACAGTAAAATATACTTTTTCCGAGGGAGAAGAACGAACTCACGATTATCCCGGCAGTCCGACTGTTATTGAACTTGATGAAGTTGCAATTGCAGGAACTGATATTTTTGACCTATTGTCCTATGATCAACAAGATGATATTATTGATCTGATAAAAGAACAAATGACTTACAGATAGACTTATTAAAATTTGTTTATAACATAGAATAGTATTATATTTACATATAACAAATTAACAAATCAAATTATGTATACTTATTCAAAAAAATTCCTTTCAACTAAAACTGACAATGAAATTGTAAAAATGTACCACAATTTATTATCTGATCTTAGAAAATGTTATACTACTCGTGAAAATGAATTGATGTATTCTATTAAATCGGAATTGCACGGAAGAAAAATCACAGTTTAAAAAAAATAATACAATGAAAACACAAATTTCTACCTTAAATCACAATTTACAACTTTGTAAACAACAAATTTCTTACTGTCAAAAAATTGATGGTGGTTCTGATAGTGATTATTACAAATGGCTGATCAAAAAACAAGATCGTATTTTATCAACTTTAATAAATATTCAATAATGAAAAATCATTCTCATCCTTTTGCAAATGTTGGTTACCAACTTGACATTTATTTTATGAAAAAATTTATTGGTTCTATTCCAATTGATCAACCCGACCGAGATATTATGGGATATTATGGGCGATCGGACACAATTTTACCAAATGATGTTCAAATTAAAAAACACTTTTTCCGTGCAGGAACTTTAGTGCAAACTGAATGTATTCCTTTATGTGGGCGACTAATTGCAAATGATCAATTAGATAAAGAACAAATTATTGCTCAAAGTTTTGCAGGATTACTTTCAAATAAGTTGTTAGAATAGTTGACTTTGTCAAAAATTTTTAATAAATTTATAACTTAATAAAATGTTTAACAATAAATTACTACCAAATTATGAAATGTTCACAAATGATTTCCAACAAAGGCAATGCAATTGCAAACCAATTTTTAATATACGCCAATAATGGTGTCTATTTCCAATCCTATAAATCAATTATTGCCTTAAAACAAAATGATGGCACAATTGTATTATCTGAAAAATATTGGGATTACAGTAAAACAACTTCAAAATATCGAAACATATTTTTGGGTGAAACCTCTGATCAAACAAAATACCAAATAAAAATAGGCAATTATAAACTTCAAAAACTAAATTAAAATGGGCAAATCTAAAGAATTATACATTCAATACACTACTCAATTATGGGGTGGTCAAAATGGGGAGGTAAACCTTAAAACACAAGATGGAACAATATTGACATTTGCAGTCCGTGAACTGTATGCCGATTTACCAAGCATCATCGCAATGGTGCATATGGAATTGGAACACGAGGAAAAACATCAACGAGAGGTTTGGCACAAATTAGGTAAAAAATTAACAAAAGACTATAAGTGAAAAAAACAATAGTTGTAGTAGGTAATGGTGGTTCTATTCTTGATCAAAACAAGGGTAGAGCCATTAATGGTTACGATGATGTGGTAAGATTTAACAATTTTAAAATTACCGGTTTTGAAACGGATGTAGGCACAAAAACTACAATATGGTTTACCTGCAATTGTAATCTCACTAAATCACAAATGAAATATGATGAGGTTTATTTCCATTCGTGGCAATGGGACAAATCCAAAGTTCCTTGTTATGCAACAATAAAAGAATACCACCCTAATATAAAAACAGTAAAAAGGAAAAATTGTGAGGAATTAAAATCACAAATACCTAATTATCCACACTTGGGATTTAGTACCGGCTTATTGGCGATCAATATATTACTTAAAAAATATGATACCTTAGACCTTATAGGTTTTGATTGGCACAATGATGCATTCCAACACCATTACGGAGATACAGAGCCACGTGGCGACCTACATCAACCACATTTAGAACACCAATATATTATGCAATTACACAAGAAAGGTAAAATAAATTTCCTTTAATCAAAAATAAACCTAAAAATACGTTATTTAAATATGAAAGTTAAAATTACAGTACCAACAAAATTATCCGACATCACTTTAGATCAGTATCAACGATATTTAAAATTGGTAGAGGATAATCAAGATGAAAGTCAATCAAGTTTTTTTAAGGCTAAATTGTTAGAGATATTTTGTGGAATACCATATATGGATTTGCATCAAGTAAAAATTACTGATATTGAGGATATAGTAAATACTATTTATGATGCCTTGGATAGTGAAACATATTTGATTGAAAGATTTAAAATGGGTGATCAAGAATTTGGGTTTATACCTTCACTTGAGGATATGACTTTTGGTGAATACATTGATTTAGATACTAACATCGGAGATTGGAAAAATATGCAAATAGCAATGAGCGTTTTATATCGACCCACGATTGCTAAAAAAGGTAATAAATACCTAATTGAAGAATATCGGGGAGATAATTATCACGATATAATGAAACAGATGCCAATGAGTGCAGTATTTGGTTCAATAGTTTTTTTTTATCATTTAGGGATCGATTGTTCGAAAGATATGATGAATTATTTGGAGGGAATGGATCGGAACACGGACTTAGGCAAGGCTTTGGAACTAAGTGGGGTTGGTATCAGTCAATATACACTCTCGCTAAAGGCGATATTAGACGATTTGAAAGTATCACTAAATTAGGAATAAATGAGTGTTTAACGATGTTGGCATTTAAAAAGGATAAATCAGATATTGAGGCAAAACTCATCAAACAAAAATTTAAATAATGGCAAATGTAAATGCAGGAACAATAGGTTATCTTAATTTGATCAAAAAAATTGAGGCACAACTTATGGCAATGGAATATGTAAACACAGTTACTTTGGGCGACCTTGCACAAATTGACCTAAATAAGAGGACATTATTTCCTTTATGCCATATGATGATCAATACTGTGGATTTTGGTGGCGATAGTGGTGTTTTTAATTTCAATGTTACTATAATGAGTATGGACATTGTAAATGAATGGAAATCAGATGATGGACTTATTGGCGATCCTTTGTTGATGGGGAATGATAATGAGCAATTTGTTTTAAATAACACACTCACAGTTTTAAATAAATTAAACGAATTTTTATACAGAGGAAGCCTACACAATGGCGATTTTGAAATAGCAAACGCAGGAAATGCTACACCATTTTTTGATAGGTTTGAGAATAAATTGGCAGGATGGTCTTATACTGCAAACATATTTGTAAGAAATAATATTGATATTTGTAATAACCTCTAATGGCTAAGAAAAAACCTACATATCCAAGGACAATGGCAATGATCACTCAATTTAGGAATGAATTGGTGCAAGAAATGAAAAAAAACTTGGAAACTCATAATGCATCCGGAACTTTAAGCAATAGTATTGCACCATCGGAAATTACAGTTGTGAATGATGTGGTAAGTTTTGATATTGAAATGGCAGATTATTATGATTTTGTAGATCAAGGTGTAAAGGGTGCCGATCCAAGTGGAATATATAAAAATAATCCCGATAAACAAGGAGAACAAAAAGCACCAAATAGTCCATATTCATATAAAAACAAAATGCCACCACCAAGTAAATTGGATAAATGGTCAGTAAGGAGAGGAATAGCACCACGAGATAGTAAGGGGAGATTTATGGCAAGAAAAGGAATTAATTTTGCAATCGCTAAAAGTATATTCCATCAAGGAATTGCACCAACATTCTTTTTTACTAAAGCCTACAAAAAATATTTCACCCCAAATTTTGAATTAGACCTAATGGTTGCCTACTCACAAGATATAGAAGAAAATTTACGATAGTTATGAGCGATACAAGTATAAAATTAAGAAGTCCATATTACATAAAAACCCTGCCAACAACCGGTGCTAATTATGTTGCAATAGGTTTAAGATTTTGGCAAGGAAATAGGAATACTGTACCTGCAGGTTATCAATACAATTTAACCAAATTTGTAGTAGACAACCAAGATTTTGTAATTTTTGAAATTGCTTCTTTAACACGAGATTATTTAACATTGACTTATAGTGGTACTCATACCGAGGATGAAAATATTTGGTCAAGATTTGATTATACAGTTTTTGATGTAAGTGGAACTGCATTGTACAGTTTAGGGGAAACTAATTTGTGTGCTGATGGATATACTGAATTTACAGATGGAATGAATTACTTACCTGCATTGCAGGATTTACTACAATCCAATTTGTGTATGCAAATACCGGTAAATGAGAAAACTTGTGTAAATGTAAATGGTTTTAATACAAATGCAGTTAAATTTTATGATCAAGGATCGCTTGTAAAAAATGTTGGTATTCCTCAAAGTGATCAATCAACTAATGGTGTAATAAATATTTGTTACGAGGAAGATGGTGGTAATTATTATGATCGGGTAAATGCTAATGTAATTGGATCGGCTATAAGAACAATTTGTGTAGACGCTTTTTATGATAGTATTGATTATGGTGCAGTTGATAAAATTGTAATTGAAAATCAAGATCCTGCCGTTTCTACAACTATTAATGTTGAAAGAATTACCGAATGCAAATATCCAATCCATAAACTTTCATTTGTGAATAAATTTGGTGCAATACAAGACCTTTTTATGTTTAAAAATAGTAAAGAGAATTTGAGAACAAGTGATAAAACATTTCAAAGGAATTTAATGGTTGAAAGTAATTTTAATTATAACACAACAGAACACCAAAAAAGGACAATTTTAAAACAAGGAAATAAATCAATCACTTTAAATAGTGGATATGTAGGCGAATGTTTTAATAGTGCTTACGAAGAATTATTTTTATCAGAACAAATTTGGCTCACAGATGAAATGACTGAAATATTTCCGGTATATTTGAAAGACAAAAGTTTTAAATATAAAACAGAATTAAATGAAAAATTAATAAATCACACCATTAATTTTGAGTATGCTTTTGATCAAATAAATAACATAAGATAAATGCAAGAACTAATTTTATACATTCGAGAGGGAATAAATTCAACTGATAAATTTGTAAAGGTCGATCTTTATAAGGATGAGGTTGTTAGTTTAACTGCAAAAATTCAAGATGTTAGAAATGTAGAAAAAATATTTACTGATTTTACAAAACCTTTTACATTACCGGCTTCAAAAAAAAACAATAAATTATTTAAGCATTGGTATAATCCCGATATAGATGGATTTAATTCCAATTTTAAACCCGATGCAATAATAGAACTTAATTACCAACCATTTAGGAAAGGGGTAATAAAACTGAATGATGTAAAACTTAAAAATGGGATGCCCGAATTTTATAGCATTTCATTTACCGGAGAAACTGTAAACCTAAAAACCTTTTTAAGAGAGGAACAACTTGAAAATTTATCTTGGTTGGACAATTTTGCAACCAATAATCAATCAAGTAATATAATTGGTGCTATAAAAAATGGTATTACCACAACAGTTGATGGTGTTACTTATAATAAAGCATTATGTATTCCTATTGTTTCTCATTCACAAAGATTTATTTATAATTCACAAGGTAATTTTGATATACCTACCAATATTGCGTGGGTTACTGCTAACACAGATCCAACAAGAGATGAGAGAGGAATATTTCCCGAGGATGTAAAATTTGCGATGAACATTCCGGTTATAATACAAGCAATTCAAGAGAGATATACTGTTGCAAATGGATTTCCAAAGAACATAGTTTTTAGTGACGATTTTTTTACACAAAATGAACCGGCATTAGCAAATTTATATTTATGGATGCACAGAAGAAAAGGCAAGGCTATTGGACCCGGAACGAGAGATATTGTTAATTTTCCTGCAAATTGTAGTGGTAGTGGTTGTAGTATATTCGCAAATCCACCTGCACCTTGGGATCAAGGAAATTTAGAATATTATGAGGGTAATTTATTTTGGTCGCCATTACAAAATGACGAAAGGATGGAATTTGAGTTGGAAATTGTACCGGGTGCAAATTATTTATCCACTTCTTATGATATTTCTATTTTAGAGGATTTTGATGGTGGAACTATTAATACACTTTCTCAAACAATTAACAATCAAGGTCAAACTTCAATATCTGCCATTTTCGATAATTCTGATCCTAACGCTTATAATTTTAGTTTATTTGATGCATTTAATATTTATTCTCAAATTTCATCAGAAAATGATTTTGAATTTCAAGCAAAAATTAAATTAATTTGGAATTACCGAGATCAATTTAATCAACCAAGAACTGCGGTTGCAACCTATTCTTCAATTCAAACAAATATAGATTTATTACAACAATTTACTCCCACTCAACAAATACCTAAAATTAAGGTTATAACCTTTCTTACCGGATTATTTAGAATGTTCAATTTAACTGCTTATGTGGATGACATTACAAATGACATTGTGGTAAAAACCTTGGATAAATTTTATGCTGAAAGTACTCGGACATTTGATTTGACATCACTTGTGGATAGTTCATCACACCAAGTAAATGAGGCATTACCTTTTACTGATATTTCATTTAAATACAAAGAACCAAAATCAATTTTAGCAACTGAATTTGACGAAATAAACAACAGAAAATATGGTTGGTTAAATTATTCAGCAACTGCAACTAAGGATCAAAAATACAATATTGAGTTACCTTTTGAAAATATGCTTTTTGAAAGATTGTCTAATAATGGAACTTTTACGAACATACAACAAGGTTCTTATATTGATGATGATTTAAATCCTGCATTTGGAAGTCCATTATTGTTTTATTGTGAGAGATCGGATGTTAGTGCTTCACCAATTTTATTTGTAGATACATTTAGACCGGAAGAAGGCGATCCGGTTGTGCCCGGTACTGTTAGTCAAATTAATAATGCTTTTGTTCCAAGTAATGCAAATGTATTAGACAATGGTGTAACTGCGCCACCACAAAATTTAAATTTCGGATCAGAAATAAACAGTTTTACCTTTACGGATTATGGTGGGGATAATAATTCATTATTTCAAAATTATTATATAAATTATATTAGATCAGTATTTGATCCAAGAAATAGGTTGTTTAAATTTAAGGCACAATTACCACTAAAATTTTTATTACAATTTGGTTTAGAAGATAAAATATTGGTACGTGATCGAGAATATCGTATAAATTCCATAAATGCCAATTTACAGACCGGTCAATCAACTATTGAACTGATAAACCTATTTGACCTTGACATTGCAAACGCAATACCGGAAACAACCACGACATCAACAACAACGACTACAACCACGACATCAACAACGACTACAAGTACAACAACTGCACCACCTATTTTTAATTATACGGTAATTGAGTTGGATGTTAATTGTAATCAAATAGGAAATGTAATTGCATTGCAAAGTAATTTTGAAAAACCTATTGGGACAATTGTTTCGTTAAATGAGCAAGGTGGTTGTTGGGAAATTGTGCAACCAACCGGAACATTGGGTGTAGTTTCTATTGATCAAGAATATATTGATTGTATTACTTGTCAAGGAAATATTACGACAACAACTACAACTCAACAACCTTTATATTATTATATCGCAAAAAATTGTGTGACTGATGCATTGCAACCGGTTTACACTAATTTGGTAGGTATTCAAATTGGGGATTTTATAGAATACACTTATTTAGGCAATCAAATTTGTGCTGAAATAGTTTCTGTTGATACACCAACTAATCCACCACCAAGTAATTTAGCGTTTTTTGATTTAAGTGGTTATGCTAATTGTAATGAATGCCTTGGAATTACTACAACAACTTTACCACCAACTACAACCGCTTGTATTACCGGAAAATCGGATGCTTTTGTTTTTTGGAATGAATTTGAAAGATTTGATAATGGTAATTTTGAATTATATCCTAATAAATTTGCAGTAATGGTAATTACTATTGGTGTAGGTAATGAAAGCGTAAATTGTAATATGAATTATGGAAACTTTTCATTGAGTGTACAAGGGGGAGGTTCAATGTATTTAGGACACAGTAGTCCACCATCATATCCGGTAGCAATGGCTCCCCAAGGATTTGCGGCGAGTTGGGAAGGTTACCCAAATGGTGGGTATAAAGAATACACTTATTATTTGCAAGGAAATGCATTAGGTGGTGCTATAAAACAATATTCTTACAATTTAAATTTAAATCAAAATCCTACCGGATGTGATGAATACAATGGATATGCTCAAATGGAAGTAGTATGTTATGATTATCCGGTAGTGGTAAATTCAAATGCTGATTATTTTGAGGTAACTGAACATTTACAAACTGAAACAAGAAGTTTTCAATTAATAAGTGGA
>JGI20157J14317_10002079_pt1 | contig 17559 bp, 16 predicted proteins | sample COG_07_FD_14317 | JGI IMG/M metagenome (IMG submission 14317)
CAGGCTTTTGGTGCGGCGCACCCTTAGCATCAGCAGCATCCTCGGTTTTATTCGATGAATAATTATCTTTCATTTTAAGCCCCTTAAACGCTTAATAATACGTTATTTTTATTATTATACGTAATTTAATTACAAAAATGTCAAATTATTTTGCAAATGTAGCAAATTGTGCATTGCGAAGAAAGTAAAATCCATCTATTTATATTGCGTTGCAGCATATCTGCAATGCCATCAGCTGCCACAAAATAGGCAATTTTAAGCGTGGGGGCGCTTTCGTCACAAAACAACAATGGGGATTATTCAAAATGACCGAGACAGCAGAAATTATCGATTTCGACGCAAACTTGCCGAAAAAAGATCTTTATGAACTGGGCGAAATTCCGCCTCTTGGTCATGTACCTAAACAGATGTATGCGTGGGCGATCCGTAAAGAGCGGCATGGCGAACCTGAAAGCGCGATGCTTCAGGAAGTCGTCGACATCCCAACGCTCGATAGCCATGACGTCCTGATCATGGTGATGGCAGCTGGTATCAACTATAACGGTGTCTGGGCTGCGCTCGGCACGCCGATTTCACCTTTCGATTATCACAAAGCAGAATACCACATTGCAGGATCAGACGCGTCAGGCGTTGTCTACGCCGTCGGCTCAAAAGTGAAACGCTTTAAAGTTGGCGATGAAGTTGTTGTCCATTGTAACCAAGATGACGGCGACGACGAAGAATGTAACGGCGGCGATCCGATGTTCTCAACATCACAGCGCATTTGGGGTTACGAGACACCTGATGGATCGTTTGCACAGTTTGCCCGTGTTCAAGATCGCCAGTGCATGATGCGTCCTAAGCATCTGACGTGGGAAGAAAGCGCATGTTACACGCTGACACTTGCCACCGCTTACCGGATGCTCTTTGGCCATCGTCCTCACATCCTTCGCCCGGGACACAATGTTTTGGTTTGGGGCGCATCGGGCGGCCTGGGCTCAATGGCGATCCAGCTGATTGCAACGGCCGGTGCCAATGCGATTGGTGTGATTTCCGATGAAGACAAGCGTGACTTTGTCATGGGCTTGGGCGCCAAAGGTGTCATCAACCGCAAAGACTTCAATTGCTGGGGCCAGTTACCAGAAGTGAACGGCGAAGGCTTTAAAGAATATATGGGCGAGACCCGTAAATTTGGTAAGGCCATCTGGNAAATCACAGGCAAAGGCAACGATGTTGATTTCGTCTTTGAACATCCCGGCGAAGCAACCTTCCCGGTCAGCTGTAATATTGTGAAGCGCGGCGGTATGGTTGTCTTTTGTGCGGGTACGACAGGCTTTAACTTAACGATGGATGCACGTTTCGTGTGGACGCGCCAAAAGCGTATTCAGGGCAGCCACTTTGCAAACCTCAAGCAGGCTAGTCAGGCTAACCAACTGGTCATCGAACGCCGCCTTGATCCGTGCATGTCCGAAGTTTTTGCATGGGAAGACATTCCAGCGGCACACACAAAGATGCTCAACAACTTACATAAACCCGGCAACATGGCCGTGCTCGTCCAGGCAAAACGCCCAGGCCGTCGCACCGTCGAAGACTGCATCGAGGGTTAATTTCATTCACTGCGCGCTGGGACAGGTCGAAAATAACTGATATATGACCTGTTCCTGGCGAACGCTGTGAAGAAAGCAATGGGATGAAGACTATGGACGCGAGTGGAAATACGGACACGCCGCTGATTGACGGCTTGGTGGAAATGGCGGCGAGGGCTTTCCCCGCTGCTGAGCAATTATATGCAGAAACACGTCAATCCGTCGGACAGCTTGTCATCAAGGATGGTCGTGTATCTGGCGCCCTTGTTGAGCAAAACCAAACGGCCGTTCATGGGCTATCCTGGGTAGCGACGTACGTTGAAGGCTTGCGTCAAATGCTGGCGTGGGCGGAACGTTTAAGCGAAGAAGACCGTCTCGGCGAGCTTGAACAACTGATGGTGCAAGCGGCTTTTGGTGAATATCTAAGTCAGCTTTCAGGTGGCATTTCCATCAGCCAACTCGAAATTGTTCGCCCAGTCGACCTTGGTGTGTCAGATGATGCGCTCCACACATTTATTTCCGATGCCGATGTTCAGGCATTGATGGCGCAAGGAAACACCGAACCCGTTCGCGCACGTATTGCCGCATTGATCGAAGACAACCACTTCGGCGCGCCCGGACTTTCTGATGAAACTCTCGACATGGTGCGAGATCAATTCCGTCGCTTTGCCGAAGAACAAGTCACCCCCTATGCCCACAACTGGCATCTCAAGGATGAGTTGATCCCAATCGAAGTCGTTGAGCAAATGGCCGAGCTCGGCGTGTTCGGCTTGACCGTGCCTGAAGAATTTGGCGGTCTTGGCCTCGGCAAGATGGCTATGTGCGTTGTCACCGAAGAATTATCCCGTGCCTACATCGGCGTCGGTTCATTGGGCACGCGCTCAGAGATTGCGGCTGAGTTGATCCGCCTCGGCGGCACCGACGCACAAAAAGAACATTACCTGCCGATGATCGCGTCTGGCGAAATTCTGCCAACAGCTGTGTTTACAGAACCCGGCACAGGTTCAGACCTGGCCTCGCTCAAAACCCGTGCTGTCCGTGAGGGCGATTCCTATAAATTGACCGGCAACAAAACCTGGATCACGCATGCCGCACGCTCAGACATGATGACATTACTTGCACGGACGAACAGCGACATCGCCGGGTATAAAGGTCTATCGATGCTGTTGGTTGAGAAGCCACGCGGCACCAACGAAGACCCCTTCCCAAAAGAAGGCATGAGCGGTGGCGAGATCGAAGTTCTGGGTTACCGCGGCATGAAAGAATACGAACTTGGCTTCGATGCCATGGACGTCCCAGCCGAGCAATTGCTGGGTGGCGAAGAAGGCCAAGGCTTCAAACAATTGATGGCGACCTTCGAGAGTGCGCGTATCCAGACCGCGGCACGCGCCGTTGGTGTCGCACAGAACGCAATGGAGCTGGGGCTAGAGTATGCCAAAGGACGCGTTCAATTTGGTAAGCCGATCTATGCGTATCCACGGGTCCATGGCAAGATTGCCTGGATGGCTGTTGAAACCATGATCGCGCGTCAGATCACATACTTCTCGGGTCGCCAAAAAGATTCAGACCGTCGCTGCGATATTGAAGCTGGCATGGCAAAATTGTTGGCGGCACGTGTCGCCTGGTCAAACGCTGATGGGGCCCTGCAAATTCACGGCGGCAATGGCTACGCGTTGGAATACCCAATCTCACGCGTGCTGTGTGATGCGCGTATTCTCAACATTTTTGAAGGTGCGGCTGAAATTCAAGCACAAGTGATCGCCCGTGGCCTGCTGGACGGTCGCAATTGAGTACGACCTTACACACGCCGAGCGCTGATATTGCAGCACGGGTCGCCGACGCCATTGTCCGCGAAACCGGTGGTTCAGATTCAGAACAGATTATTGATCTTATTAACAGTGTATACGCTGAGTACCAAGGCTGCGTTTTGTTGGTCGACGAAGAAGAACCTGAGCTAAAAACACCAAAGACATCATTTGAAAAAATAGGTGGTCGGTTCTGGGTCGCTGAATGCGATGGGAACGTTTGCGGCACTGTCGCCCTGACGCCAACAGATGCACCCGGCTTTGCACGTTTGCACAAGCTCTATGTATCCAGTGCAGCGCGAGGCCGTGGCATCGGCGAAGCCTTGTGTAATCTTGCGGAACAAACAGCAAAAAGCGAATTGCACGCTGAGAATTTCATGCTGTATACGGACAGTCGCTTTCTTGATGCGCACCGACTTTATGAGCGGCTGGAATATATTCGCCAGCCCGGCCTTGTTGAGCGTGCCGATGCATCTCATTCTATCGAGTACGTGTATACCAAACGGCTTTAAGCGATTTTAACGCGTGCCGATCAGAGACTTATCGACGTTAATTCCAAAAAGCTTTTCAGCGTTCTTGTAGGCGAATTTCTCGGCAAGATCTTTTGGAAAATAACTGATCCAGCGACGATTGTCGTTGATGAGCTCAACATAATTTTCCCATTGCGCGTTCGCCCACGTATCAGACCCAACCATAAATTTGTCTGAATGTTTGGTCAGCAGATGCTTCCACTCAGGCTCAATATCTTCGGCCCCAAGAATTTCATGTTCTCGGTATGAAAGGTCGGCATAAAGCACCGGATACGTATCCATCATTTTTTCGATGACACCCGGTGCGGCGGACATACCTGCGTGTGCCCAAATGATTGTTAGCTTGGGTTCGGCATCATAGAAAAATTTTACAGTCTCGGCCTCGTCGGTGTGTATATGTAAAAGAATATTTCGTTCAGCTGCCAGTTTTGCAATCTGGCGCAAGAATGCATCGTCTTTGGTATCAATTGAATGGGCATGAAACTCGCCGATACCCACATGTGGATGTGCGTCCAAACGGCCACGCAGATAATCCAGCATCTCTGGCGCGCGGGTCCAGTTTGATGAGCCCCAACCGCCGTGATACGGGCGCACTTCAGGGACAATCCTGTTGGGTGCGTACTCATAAAGTTTGATCGTACCGTCATCAGGTGTGGAGGACACAAGCGCCATCGCCACACCTGACTTGTCCATCAACTCAATTACAGTGCCTGGCGGATACGGCCCCCAAGCTGGTTCCTTGTAATGCACGTGCGCATCGAAGATCGGCAAGTGATCAACGCCGTCACCGATAGGGTCGGCGACAACAGGCGTCACGGCCAAGACCGCAGAGATTAACGCCCAAAAAAAGCCTGCACGCATTAAGCGGCAACCCCTTCGTGCACATTAAGTGTCGCAACCACGGCGTCCGCAGCTTCACGGCCCTTGGTCACAAAATGTGTTGAGAAGAACGCGATATGTTCAGCAGCACCTTCTGAGAACTGATGCGGCGTCAGAACAACAGAGAACATCGGTGTTTCAGTTTTGAGTTGGACATTCATCAACCCCGTGACCACGGCATCAGCGACAAAATCGTGACGATAAATGCCCCCATCAACGACGAAGCCTGCGGCGACGAGGGCGACAACATCCGGGTCTTTTGCAAGCTTTTGCGCCAACAGCGGAATTTCAAATGCCCCCGGCACATCGTACACGACGACATCGTAATCAACGACATTATGTTCATCCAGACGCGCCTTGAATCCGACAAGTGCCTGATCAACGATATCGGCATGCCAGCGGGCTTGGATGAAGATGATTTTTTTAGACATTGCAGTACTTCCTTCAAATCAAAGACAGCACGCAATCGGGACAGACACACGCATAGATCCTAAGACCTTACATACGCCCTGTTCTCTCACATCCGGACTATGACCGTCGGCTCCGGAATCACACCGGATCTGCTGACCCCGACCAAATAGCCGGGCGCTCGCGGGCTTATGCACTTGATGCATTTACCGCCGGTGGGGAATTACACCCCGCCCCGAGAACGTAAATTCAAAATAGCAGCATCACCGGCAAGCTCAAGCCCTGTTAGACGCACAAGATTGACAGGGTTCAAAAACGATGGATTGATGCCCCTGTCGATGATCAGAAGGAATACATCATGCCCATTAACCCTGAGCTCTACGCAACCTCTGTGCTGGCCACTGGCGCATTGATTCTTATGCCGGGACCGATTGTCACATTGGTCATTGCCAATAGCCTTGCTTACGGCACCCGCACAGGCGTCCAAACCGCACTTGGTGCGAGCACCGGCAACGCATTATTAGCGGCAGGCGGCGCATTGGGCTTGGTCGCGATCATGGGGTATCTTGGTGACATTTTTGATGTGGTTCGCTGGCTTGGTGCCACATACCTGATCTATCTCGGCATCAAAGCGTGGCGTGCGAAGCCGATGACCCAAGATGACACACAGCCCATGCGATCTCGAAATGCCGTCATGGCAAGGCTTTCTGGTCGCCATCACCAACCCAAAGACACTTATATTTTATGCCGCATTCTTTCCGCAATTTGTCGACCCCGCGCAGGCAGCAGGCCCGCAACTGGCACTTTTATCAATCACATTTGTTGTGGTTGCGACTGTCCTGAATACCTTGTACGCCATACTTGCGGGCAAGCTTCGGCACCGATTGCAGGACCCGGCACGCGCCCGAACCGCAAACCGCATAACCAGCATCTTATTGATTGGTACCGGCATCGGCATGGCGTTTGCACGCCGGGGGTCTTAACGCACCAAAACGTTTACGACCTCCGCCAACAATAACGGGAAAATATCTAGACCCGCCAAGGTCTCTATTCGAGTTAACGGGACTTTCGCCTGCGCCAGCGTGATTGCAGGATTATTGGTGTGTGGTAGCAACCATGCCGTCACCTGCATATGCTTTTCCTTTTGGACAACAACCACCTTGTAGAAATGACTGGCAATGGCAGCACGCGGCGCACCTTGTCTAGATTTAGCGCGCACCGCGTCCGCATCCGCATCCCGCACGCCATCTTTGTTCTGATCAAATATCGCCCTCGTCATCACAAACAATTCTTTGTGTTCACGCGCCAGCTTACGCACATGGGCTTCCAATGCGCGCCAGATGCCTCGATTAAAATTCGGGAACTGAGGCGCAATGTTTGAGAACACGTAACTATTAATCATCGCCTGTTCTGAGCGGGTCATATCTGCACTTGGCACCATGTGCCCACGATCGAACCCACTGCCCCGGTAGCTCAGACACCCGGTCGTACTGGCATTTTTTGAGATACGAATGTCCGGGCGAAAGCATCGGGTGCGGCGGCGTGATGTGGCGAGATCTTGAGCCCGCAAACGGTATATCACCCAGACCGGCATACAAAGATCCGCGTCATATACCGTAATCCAATGGCGCTGGTAAAGGGGCCGTGTCCCGGCATCAAACTTTATATCAGCAGGTGTCCCCCAAGGCGCATGCCGTTGCAGCGCGTCAAAAACCTCAACATTCATCAAGCCCTGATCATATTCTTGGACGACCTCGGGCGATATATCACAGCCGCAGGTTTCACCTGCATTTCCCTTTGCAGGCAGCGCGATACAGGCAAAAATGCTAAAAATACTTAAAAGTGTTATTTTAAATATTATCAACTTTAACGTATTTTATGGTTATGCCACAACGCTTCAGGTCACCGTATCTGGACATCTAAATATTAACTGATCTCGCCAGACCACTTGACGCACCCTAAGACGCGCCTTAGGTTTTAGGCATGATGTTGAAATTGAACGCAGCACTTCTCAAGCTACTTATCCACCCGGGGTCCTAAGGACGCCGGGACCTGCTGCTGCGTTTACCGTTTTAATTTTTCAGAGACCAACATTATGTTTTCCAAATATTCATTCTCAATTTGTCTCCGGGCACGACTTATGTGCGGCCGTCGGTAACGCTGAGGCGTCGACGGTCGTATCACTGCCAACAAATTTGATATTATCACTAAAGCACAACGCCCATGCAGATCTCATAAGAGACCGCGGGCACAAGGAGACAAAAGATGAGTAAGCAAGATAATCCCGGCATGATTCCCGGCAACAAGTACGTAGCCTTTCCAGCCATTGATATTCCCGATCGCCAATGGCCAACAAAGACAATTACCAAGGCCCCGATTTGGTGCTCGGTTGATCTGCGCGATGGCAACCAGGCTTTGATCGAACCGATGGGACCCGAGCGCAAGCGACGGATGTTCAACAAACTGGTCGAAATTGGGTTCAAGGAAATCGAGATCGGTTTTCCAGCGGCCTCTCAAACAGATTTCGATTTCTGTCGCCAGTTGATCGAAGAGAACATGATCCCGGATGACGTCACGATCCAGGTCCTGACTCAGGCACGCGACCCACTGATCGAACGCACATTCGAAGCGATCAAAGGGGCCAAGCGCGCGATTGTGCATTTGTACAATTCAACATCAACAACACAGCGCCGGGTCGTGTTCGATCTGGATACGGCGGGCATTACCAAGATCGCAACCGACGGCACCAAGACCGTTCGTCGCTTGGCCGAGCAAGTTACCGACGGCAAAATTGTTTTCCAGTACTCGCCTGAAAGCTTCACGGGCACCGAGCTGGATTATGCCAAGAAAGTCTGTGACGCAGTGCTGGATGTTTGGGAGCCAACACCAGAAAACAAGGCAATCATCAACCTGCCTGCGACCGTCGAAATGTCGAGCGCCAACATCTATGCCGATCAGATCGAATGGATGCACCGGAACTTGGCACGTCGGGATTCAATCATCTTGAGCCTGCATCCTCATAACGACCGGGGCACAGGTGTGGCAGCCGCCGAACTGGGCGTGATGGCCGGTGCCGACCGCATCGAAGGCACACTGTTTGGTAATGGTGAGCGCACAGGTAACGTCGATGTCGTGACGCTGGCGTTGAACATGTTCACACAAGGTGTCGCCCCTGATCTGGATTTCTCGGACATCAATGAAGTGATGCGGGTTGCTGAATACTGTAACCAGTTACCTGTGCATCCGCGTCATCCTTATGTGGGTGATCTGGTCTTCACAGCATTTTCTGGCTCTCATCAGGACGCTATCAAAAAAGGCCTAGGTGCCTTGAAGACCGCGAACAGCGAGCAGTGGGATGTGCCTTATCTGCCTATCGATCCTATCGACGTGGGTCGGAGTTACGAGGCGGTTATCCGTATTAACTCGCAATCAGGCAAAGGCGGCGTCGCTTATGTGATGGAGACCGACTACGGCTTCGAAATGCCGCGTCGTCTGCAGATCGAATTCTCGGGCGTTGTCCAACAACAGGCGGATTGCTCGGGCAAGGAATTGTCAGGCAAAAACATCTGGGCCATTTTTGACAAAGAATATCTGAACCAGCCTGAAGGTCAGTTTAAATTTGTCGACCATCGCTCAGTGCCCGATACCCATGCCAGTGAAATTCGCGAAGTCACCGCGAACATTACAGACAACGGTAAAGATGTTGTGCTTAAGGGTAAGGGCTCTGGCCCCATCGATGCTTTCTTAAGCGCCCTTAATGCACACGCATTGGTCGATATGAAAGTGGTCAGTTATCACGAGCATGCCGTTGGCGTTGGATCAGGTGCCGATGCGGTCGCTTATGTTGAAATGCAGCGCGGCGATGAAGCGCCTGTATTTGGCGTAGGCCGCCATGCAAATATTACCAAGGCATCATTGAACGCTGTGGCGAGTGCCATCAACAGGGCAATGACTGCGTCTTAAAACGAAACCCCTCATCCTGTCCTTCTCCCAAGGGAGAAGGGACTCACGGATTAACTTCACCTCTCCCTTGGGAGAGGGAGGGCGCGTAGCGCCGGGTGAGGGGTCTTTCCAAGTATACTCAACCCACAACACCCCCATCATCACGTGTCACTGCAATCACGCATGAACGTGGGACAGACGTGCCGCCATCCGGAAAATGGCTCCCGCCTTTTTCTTCGGGGTGCTGAATACCAACAAACATTGTCCGCTTATCTGGTGACCAGCAAAGCCCCGTGATTTCGCATTCTTTAGGCCCCACCATAAAGCGCCTGATCTCACCCGTTCCAGGATCACCCATCAGCATTTGATTGTTACCCTGCCCGACAAAATCACCTTTGTTTGAGTCTTTGCCATCGGTTTGTATCCAAAGCCGCCCCTGACTATCAAAGCCAAGACCATCTGGTGAATTAAACATGTTGTCCGCATTGATATTTCTGGGCCCGGCGTATTCATCATTATGCTGGGTCGGGTTACCCGCCAACACGAACAGGCCCCACGAGAACGTCATGGCGCCATGATCATGCCCGTCAGCTCGCCATCGCAGTATTTATCCATAATTGTTTTCAGCGCGCGGATTAGGTCCGTTCAGCGGTGTCGCATCACCGCCACGATTTGGCTTCTTGCCCCGGTTTTTATTATTAGTCAGCGCGACGTAAAACCTCTGCCTTACCAGGATGTGCAGCGACCCATTCGGGGCGGTCCATTTTGGTCGCATTGACCGCAGACGCCGCGATCCTAGTATGGATACAAATCTCGGCTTTCGATGCCATGCCCGTCGCTTCGGGTGTGAGCGCAACCCAATGGCCCGTCTTATCATCGTTAAAAATGGTGGCATAAAGTGTGCCATCGTCGAGCAAATCTGAAGGGTCATCTTTAGCGTCATACTGAGATGCGCTGACAAACTTATAGAGAAATTCGCCGCGTTCATCGTCACCCATATAAACAACAACATGCTTATCGGCGCTTAATACCAGTTCTGCATTCTCGTGCTTCAAGCGGCCCAGCGCCGTTCGCTTTTTCGGTGTCGATGTCGGGGCCAACGGATCAACCTCAACCACATAGCCAAACCGGTTCGGCTCGTTCGGGTGTTAGGAAATATCAAAACGGGCATCCGTCTTGGCCCAGCCATATCCCCAGTCCCTATTCCCGATACCATAACGTTTGAATGTATCAGATGCTTCATATGACAGGTCGGATGATGAAAAGTAGCCGTTAAAATTTTCTTCGCATGCCAGGTACGTCCCCTACGGTGTCTCGCCGTTGCCACAGTTGTTGAATGTTCCTAAGGCGCGCGTGCCGTCTGGGTCTGCTTTGGTCTTAAGCCATTCATACCCACGTGCCGGCCCCGTTATCTCAAATGATGTATCCGCTGTGATGCGTCGGTTATATTCAGAATCAACAACCGGCGCCCAAGCGCCGCTTTTGTCCGTCATTTCAAAAATTGAAATGCCATGCGCCATTTTACCATTGAAGATGTCATCCGCTGTTTCCGGTAATCCGCTGGCGCGATTGCCATAGATAATGCTTCGGTTTGCGTACTCGTTATTGATCGCAATGACATGCCGCTCCCCTTTCGAGAAAATCGCCATCCCATCATTATTATCACCAAAGGCGCGTTCCTGACTCCGCCCACTGCCTCGGCTTTGATCATCAAATGGCGCGCCATCTGATCAAAGCGGATCGCCCCACTTGATCAAGGGTCGTCATGAATACCCGTTCGGCACCGTGACGGTATCCAGGGTGTTTGCCCTAACCAGCACAAAGTCAAAATTGGGCCGTCCAGCCGCTTTTGACGCGGCGGCGTTCCAGACACTCATCACAAATGCGGCGGAACCTAACATCGCAGCACTTTTCATGAAACCTCGCCTTGATTGGGCGCAGTCCAAAACATCGTCAAAGCTAGTCGTCACCGTTGCCGGACGACGACGTTCATCAAATTCATCAAAGCTTAGGCCCGTATCTTTGAGGTTTTCACTCATGTCTCTCTCATAACCTTTATTCACCCGACCATATCTCATGGGAACATGCCGCAATGTCGTGACCAAATAATCACATAAACATTGAACTTTCGAGACCAAGTCTGGAACAAGAAACCGCACGAAAAAAATTCATCAAATAACGATTTTCCCTCGCAAAATCGATAAAGCCCCCTTATATTTAGGGTATGAGTAGCTTCTTACCATTTTTGCTTATTTTCGCGATGCTTGCGACGTTGATCATTCTTGTGGTCGGCCTCATCAATTTCGCGCGAAATGGGCCGTTTTATCAGAAACACTCAAACAACCTGATGCGCGCACGCGTTATCGGACAAGCTGTCGCGCTGCTAATCTTTGCCCTGATCATGGGCTTGGCTGGCATGGAATAATCCCCCCTAAAGAAATCATGAGGACAATGTGGTAACTCTCACAAAAATTTATACCCGTGGCGGCGACACTGGGGAGACATCTCTGGGCAGCGGCGACCGGGTCAAAAAACATGACGTCCGTGTGGCAGCTTATGGCACCTCTGACGAAGCAAATGCGGTCATTGGACTGGCGCGGTTGCACACCGAAGGCGAAGCAGACGCCATGCTGGCGCGTATCCAGAACGACTTGTTTGATTTAGGCGCTGATCTTTGTACGCCTGAGGGCGGCAATCGCTCTAACGGCGCGCTCCGTGTGGTTCAAGAACAAGTTGACCGCCTGGAATCCGAAATTGATGCCATGAACGATGAGCTGGCCTCGCTCACGTCATTTATCCTACCCGGCGGCTCACCCGCATCGAGCTTTCTACATTTGGCGCGTACCGTTGCACGCCGATGTGAGCGTTTATTGACCGAATTAAGCGATACCGAAGAGATCAATCCGATCACCATCAAATACATCAATCGCCTGTCAGATCATTTGTTTCAGTTGTCTCGGAAACTCAACGACAATGGCGCGACTGACGTATTGTGGGTTCCCGGCGCCAATCGATAAGTCGCTGCGTTGCACGGGGCATGTGCTAAACCCTTAAATTCCGCCAAAAAACTCATCTGTTCACTGATATATTTGTGGTAATGTTGGCTTGACCACCTATCGGGCAAGGCCTAATGTTGCGCCTGCGAAGAGACGGGTGCAACTGCGGTCACACACGTTTTCACGCGTTTTTGGGAAGCCGGTACGCCGCAACCTGCGGCTCGAGGAGATATCATGAAGGCACTTGTCGCTGTAAAGCGGGTCGTCGACTATAACGTCAAAATCCGTGTAAAGCCTGATCAATCAGGCGTTGAACTTCAAAATGTAAAAATGTCGATGAACCCTTTCGACGAAATTGCCGTCGAAGAAGGCATGCGTTTGAAAGAATCTGGCACGATTGAAGAATTGATTGCCGTTTCCATCGGACCGGCACAATCTCAGGAAACAATCCGTACAGCACTCGCTATGGGCGCTGATCGCGGCATCCTGGTTGAGACTGACCAAGAAGTTCAGCCCCTCGCCGTTGCAAAAATTCTCAAAGCCATTGCCCTGAAAGAAAGCCCGGACATCGTTATTGTCGGCAAACAGGCAATTGACGACGACTCCAACCAAACCGGTCAGATGCTTGCCGCTTTGATGGACTGGCCACAGGCCACGTTCGCGTCAGAACTCGAAATTGGCAGTGGTGAAGCCTTAGTAACCCGCGAAGTTGATGGTGGGCTCGAGACCATCAATGTCAAATTACCGATGGTCATGAGCACTGACCTGCGCTTGAACGAGCCGCGCTACGCGTCATTGCCAAACATTATGAAGGCCAAGAAAAAGCCAATTGATACGACCACTCCGGCTGAACTTGGTGTCGACATTGCGCCACGTCTCAAAACCATCAAGGTTGAAGAGCCACCAAAGCGCCAAGGCGGCGTGAAGGTTGCTGACGTTGCTGAACTTGTCGACAAACTGAAAAACGAAGCGAAGGTGATATAAGATGGCAAACGTTCTTCTTTATGTCGATCACGACAACGCAGCATTCCGCGCGGTTACGCTCAATGCTGTTACGGCTGCGGCCGCTCTTGGTGATGTTACTGCCCTCGTTGCTGGCAAAGATTGTGGCAGCGTCTGCGAAGCTGTTGCGAAAGTCCCTGGCATTGCAAAGGTTCTGCACGCCGAAGGCGATCACTATGCAAACGCATTGGCTGAAAGCGTCACGGACCTGATCCTGTCGATTGCCGATGGCTATGACTATATTGTTGCCCCTGCCTCAACATCTGGCAAAAACATCAGTCCGCGCGTTGCGGCAAAGCTTGATGTGCAGCAAATCTCCGAGATTGTCTCGATTGAAAGCCCTGACACGTTTGTCCGCCCCATTTATGCCGGCAACGCCATGGCGACAGTTCAGTCAACGGATGCAGTTAAAGTCATCACCGTGCGCGCAACGGCCTTTGATGCTGCCGCCGAAGAAGGTGGCTCTGCCAGCGTTGAAACAATTGATGCCGCTGCTGCCAGCGACCATTCATCATTCGTCAGCCAAAACCTGACCAAATCAGAACGCCCTGAACTGACAAGCGCCGGGATCGTGGTTTCTGGTGGTCGCGGGATGCAGTCTGGCGAAAACTTCGTCATGCTCGAAGAAATAGCTGACAAGCTGGGCGCTGCTGTGGGTGCATCTCGCGCTGCAGTCGACGCCGGGTTCGTACCAAACGATTATCAGGTCGGCCAAACCGGTAAGGTTGTTGCCCCTGATCTCTATATTGCTGTCGGTATTTCCGGCGCCATTCAGCACTTAGCTGGAATGAAAGACAGTAAAGTTATCGTCGCTATCAACAAAGATGAAGAAGCGCCGATTTTCCAAGTTGCGGACTATGGTCTTGTCGCCGATCTATTCGACGCCGTGCCTGCTCTGTCCGCAGAACTCGACAAATAAAAAGAACAAACTGCACTGAACATAAGTATGGATAAATTGGTGACCGCTGCATTTGACAGCAAGGAGAAGACCATGGCGATTGATATTCAGAAGATTGGTGTTATTGGCTCCGGACAAATGGGTAGCGGCATTGCGCATGTTTGTTCATTGGCAGGTTATGACGTGCGTATGCTCGATCTTTCCGAGGATGCTCTTAAAGCAGGCATGAGCAAAATTGAGAAAGGCATGGTGCGCCAGATCTCACGCAACTTGATTACCGAAGATGACCAAAAGACCGCAACGGCCCTCATCTCGACGTCAACAGAATACGCAGATCTAGGCGACCGTGACTTCGTCGTTGAAGCTGCCAGTGAAGATGAGGACGTTAAGAAAGCGATCCTCAAGACGCTCTGCCCTGTTCTTAAGGAAGACGCGATCATCGCGTCAAACACGTCATCGATTTCGATTACGCGCCTTGGTGCACAGACAGATCGTCCAGGCAAATTCCTTGGCATGCACTTCATGAACCCGGTTCCACGCATGGAATTAGTTGAATTGATCCGTGGCATCGCGACGGACGAAGACACTTACAGCACGGTTCGTGAGCTTGCTGCAAAGCTCGGCAAACGCTCTGTGAATGCCGAAGATTTCCCAGCATTCATCGTCAACCGTATCTTGCTACCGATGATCAACGAAGCAATCTATACGCTTTATGAAGGCGTTGGTTCGGTTGATGCCATCGACACTGCGATGAAGCTTGGCACAAACCATCCCATGGGCCCGCTAGAGCTGGCTGATTTCATTGGTCTGGATACCTGCCTTGCTGTGATGCACGTGCTGCATGATGGCCTGGCTGATACCAAGTATCGTCCTTGCCCATTGTTGGTTAAATATGTTGAAGCTGGCTGGCTTGGCCGCAAGACGGGTCGTGGTTTCTACGACTACTCTACGGAAGTTCCCGTACCAACACGCTAAGTAAAACTGGCTCGAAGTATTCCTTCGCGAGCGGGGCTTTGCGGAAATATACTAAGCGTCAACATTATATGTTTTGAGAAACGGGGCCTTCGGGCCTCGTTTTTTTAGCATTACGAAACACTTCCTTACGCCTAAGACATACAAATCTGACAGTTACCTGACATCTTATGCCTGTATTCACAGTAAGTAATACGGCGAAGGGAGAGTTGTTATGTCAGAAGGCATGCGAAGCATTGATTTCTCAAATATCTCGGTTCTTGTGGCTGAGTATAATAATTATATGCGCCAAACCATCCGCAGCATTCTGAGAACATTCAATATCGGCGATATTATTGAGATGCAAAATCCAGACGATGCATGGGACATGTTCTGTGCAACGCCACCCGATGTAGTGTTTGCCGATTGGGCCCCCGGCTTTAATGGTATGGGCCTTTTGCAAAAAATCCGCCGTGATCCGAAAAGCCCAAACCCGTTTGTCCCTATCATCGTCGTGACATCAATGTCCGATAAGAAAAACGTCCTGACCGCACGCGACCTGGGGATGACTGAGTTTCTTGCCAAACCGTTTTCACCAAAGCAAATATTCTTGCGCCTGCGGATCGTTGCAGAACAACCTCGCGCCTTTATCAAGACGGGCAATTTCTTTGGCCCTGATCGTCGTCGCCGAAACCTTGGTGTCCAAAAAAAACAGACGTGGAGAAGGCAACGATAATCAGTCTGTAGCTGGCGATGACGCCCCAACAACAAACGTCATTATCTAATCAAGCTTCAGGTGATACCCTCGGAGTTGATGGCTAAACAAAAAATTGTCTACACTCCTTTTAAGTGAACATTATCCAACCTATCTCAATAGCACTGACCAATCGGTACATTCACATATTGAGATTCTCGAACGATATCATTTAAGGATCGACCCATGAGCGACCACGTATCCACTGCGGACCTGAGCACTGACGATCTTGTCAAAGGCGTCATCGACTGGATTTCAATTGAAAGCCCCTCGTCCGACGCAACAGCCGTCAACAAGATGGTCGATCATATCGAAGCAGAGTTCAAATCTGTCGGCCTGGAGGTTGAGCGAACGCCTGGCGAAGATGGGTATGGCGATCTGATCCGTGGCAGAGCTCAAGGCTCATCCCGCGCCAACAAAGGCATTCTTGTCGTCTCACATATCGATACGGTGCATCCGATCGGCACCTCAACATCCGACAATCCAATCCGTATCGAAGGCGATAATCTTTATGGCCCCGGCACCTATGACATGAAAGCTGGCGCATACATTGCCTTTTATGCGTACAAGCAATTGTTGGCCGCTGGTGGTGACCCAGACCTGCCCGTTACCTTTATGTATATCCCCGAAGAAGAAGTCGGCAGCCCCTACTCCAGAAAATACATCGCCGAAGAAGCCCGCCGTGCAAAGTATGTGTTGGTCACGGAACCTGCGCGCGACGGCGGCAAAATTGTTGTTCAACGAAAAGGCAGCGCACGCTTCAAACTGACAGCAACCGGACGCGCGGCTCACTCTGGCTCAAAGCATGAGTACGGACGCAGTGCGGTTCTCGAAATGGCAAAACAGATTTGCGACATCGAAGCTCTGACGGATTATGACCGGGCATCACGTTTAACTGTAGCCTGATCAGCGGTGGCACAGGTGTGAACGTTGTCCCTCAATCATGCGTGATGGAACTCGATCATCGTTACATCCGCAAAGCCGATGGCGAAGAGATGGAAAAACACATCCTTGCGCTGAAAGCCCATAATCCTGATGTAACCCTCGAGATCACAGGAGGCATCTCACGGCCACCCATGGAACTCACGGATGGCATTATGGATCTGTTCAACAAGGCCCGCGCATTCAGCCTTGAGCATGGTCTCGACCTACAACATACGTCTATCACCGGTGGCTGTTCCGATGGCAACCTGACGGCAGCTGAAGGTGTGCCAACGCTGGATGGCTTGGGTGCTGATGGCCACGGCGCACATCAATTGGATGAGCATATCTACATCTCATCTCTTGAGCCCCGTGCCCGGACATGGATGAAACTCCTCAAACGTCTCGACTAAGTAGACAGATAACATCACCCTCTCCCTCGGGAGAGGGTGGCGCGCAGCGCCGGGTGAGGGGTCGTTGCATAGTATATGAATGCCTTAAGAAGCACCCCTCATCCTGTCCTTCTCCCAAGGGAGAAGGGACACACGTATTTATGCACAGTCTCCTCACCTTACCTCTCACCGTTATAGGAGGAGAGGTAAGGTGAGGAGGTTTGACATCGATGACCACAGGTAAACACAGACATATAACTTGCCGCCATTCCCGCGAAAGCAAGAACTTGGAATCGACAGCGTAAGGCCTGGGTCCCCGCTTTCGCGGGAATGACGATATAGGGTTTTATAACGACAGGAAGAACTTAATGCAGCTCAGCGCGTAACTGTTGGCGCAGTACATCAATTGGTACTGTGCCGCCCTCGGCATCAATGCACCAGAACGTCCAGCCGTTACAGGCGGGCAGGTTCTGAACATGTGCGCCGACTTGATGGATTGAGCCTTTGAAGTCAGAT
>JGI20157J14317_10002096_pt1 | contig 17470 bp, 11 predicted proteins | sample COG_07_FD_14317 | JGI IMG/M metagenome (IMG submission 14317)
ATACCCAGCAGTGCTTGTTCTGTTATTTTGGCTCGGGCTGGAGTAGCTGCCATGCCGCCAAAAGCAATACGTGCACTTTTTATTATCTTGTCTTCAGTGCGGATGTTAATGCATCCGCAAACGGCTGAGATATCTTGGTCAAATCGTTTTGATAGTTTATAACAACGTAGATTAACTTGATCCTTTCTCAACTCAATAGATTCCACGAATTCACCGCTCAAACGATCCTGTTTTTGGTATGCTAAAAAGTAATCTTCCAATGGCATCCGCCTATAGTTTTTGCCTTGACGGAGTATTAACGTCGTACCCAAGGCTATTAAAGCCGGCGGTCCGTCACCGATTGGAGAGCCATTAGCTATGTTGCCGCCTATCGTTGCGGCATTTCGTACCTGTGCGCTACCATATCTCAATAACATAGCGTAAAATGACGGGTAAAGAGGTTGAATTGCCGTCATCAAAGCTGCGATTGTAACAGTTGCCCCAACTTGTAAATAATCTCCACAGTCTTCGATTTGGCGTAGATCCTCAGCGTGACCAAGAAAAGCTAGTTTAGAAAAATCTCGCATTTGTTTTGTAACCCATAGGCCAATATCGGTCCCTCCAGCCACTAATGTGGCGCTCGGGTTTTCTTTATACCAATGCGCGAGTTCATCTGCAGACTTAGGACAAAATATTGATTCAGAGCTTTCAATTTTGGACACTAATTCTGGATTTTCTTGCATCCACTTTGGCACTTGCTTTTGATTAGCAAGCTCAGCGGCTCTAACGATTGGTGCATAACCAGTGCAGCGGCACAGATTTCCAGCCAGTACAGTGTCAAAATCGTTTTCGCCATTAGCATGAGCCGCCGCCATAGTGGTAATGAAACCGGGTGTGCAAAATCCACATTGTGCACCGTGTTGTGCAATCATAGCCTCCTGAACTGGGTGCAATGTTCCATCGGGCCCGCTGATGCCTTCAACTGTTCGCACTGAACGGCCTTGGATCTGGGGCAAGAACAATATGCACGCATTCATGGCCTGTGGCACACCATCTTTTCCTGTCACAATAACTGAGCACGCACCGCAATCACCTTCATTGCAGCCTTCCTTGGTGCCACAAAGCCCTATATCTTGGCGCAGGTATTCGAGCAAAGTTTCGGTACCAGTGGGTGCGATGGCAGACACAGATGCGCCATTTAGACGAAACGAAATTTTCATATTTAGAAATCAAGCCACTGTCTGTTTCGTTCTCCACGCCTGGGCCCGATGCGGCGTAAGACCGAGGCGAGAACAATTTTATTTAGCACTGATTGTGATCACTATGGCAAGTAAAATATATATCTACATCAACTTAGCTTTCCGATGGGTACTATAAAATAAGGATATTTTAAATTTCTACTGGCTGATGACCGATGGGCAGTTTAATCTTATTTTATGGAAAAGAATCTGAAATTTATTCATCTGCGGTGCCACAGCGAATATTCACTGTTGGAAGGGGCCTTGAGGCTCAAAAAACTGCCTGAGTTGGCGTCTGCGATGGATATGCCCGCGATTGCTGTGACAGATACTAATAATATGTTCTGTGCACTAGAGTTTTCTGAAGTTGCCTCGGAGGCTGGCATTCAGCCAATCATAGGCTGCCAAGTTGATTTAGCCTATGATCCCGCCGCACCAGGTGAAAAAATACGTCTACCAGCTCCCGTAGTTTTGTTAGCGCAGAACGAACGTGGTTATGAAAACCTTTTGATGCTTAACTCCCATTTGTACTTGAACTCAAATGGAGAGCTGCCCCAAGTACAAATATCTGAACTTCTAGCGCACACTGAGGGCGTAATTTGCTTAACTGGGGGCTCTGACGGTCCGTTGGGACGTCTATTACAGGCTGGACAGCTTGCAAAGGCACAGAGCCTAGTCATCAAGTTAGCGCACGGCTTTGGCGACCGTCTTTATGTCGAATTACAACGGCATCCCAGCGAAGACGGTGTTGTGCCAGATGCGGAAAGGTTGAGTGAACGTGGTTTGGTTGATTTAGCTTATTCCATGGATCTACCTTTGGTGGCTACGAATGATGTGTATTTCGACCAGACCAAAATGTACGAGGCCCATGATGCGCTGATCTGTATCGCTGACGGATCTTATGTGGATCAGCAGGAACCGCGTCGACGTCTAACGCCACAACATTATTTAAAAACTCAGGCTGAAATGGCCATATTGTTTGCTGATTTACCTGAAGCTTTAGAAAATACTGTTGAGGTGGCACGACGCTGTGCATTTAAAGTTTACAAGCGGGATCCAATTTTACCCAAATTTGCAGATAACGAAGTGGACGAGTTGCGTAGAAAATCTAATGAAGGTTTGAGGCAACGCCTGGCGGTCATACAGCATGCCGTGTCCGAAGAAGAGTATCAAAAACGGCTTGATTTTGAACTAGATACTATCGAAGGAATGGGCTTCCCTGGATATTTTTTAATTGTGGCAGATTTTATTGCCTGGACCAAAGCTCAAAATATTCCGGTGGGTCCTGGCCGTGGATCAGGCGCTGGGTCACTCGTCGCTTATGCCCTAACTATCACTGACCTCGATCCTTTACGGTACGGCTTATTGTTCGAACGCTTTCTAAACCCAGAAAGGGTTTCCATACCTGATTTTGATATTGATTTTTGTATGGATCGCCGGGAAGAAGTTATTAAGTATGTGCAGCAAAAGTATGGCCGCGATCGTGTTGGACAAATCATTACTTTTGGTGCGCTACTTTCCAAAGCTGCGGTTCGAGATGTTGGCCGTGTCCTTCAAATGCCGTACGGACAGGTGGACCGCCTGTCCAAAATGATACCTGTGGAGGGTGTAAAGCCAGTAAGCATTGAAAAAGCCCTCGCCGACGAACCGCGTTTGCGCCAAGAAGCCAAAGCCGAAGAGGTGGTGGATAGATTGCTCAACTATGCTCAGCAAGTCGAAGGACTGTTGCGCAATGCATCGACGCATGCGGCAGGAGTAGTAATTGGTGATCGGCCTTTGGAGCAATTAGTTCCACTTTATCAAGATCCAAGGTCAGATATGCCTGCAACTCAATTTAACATGAAATGGGTAGAACAGGCGGGTTTAGTTAAATTTGATTTTCTAGGGCTAAAAACACTTACTGTAATCCAAAATTCAATTGATTTGATCAATCGAACAAGGGAACTGCACATAAATTCTAAAGGGCACAGACTTTACGAGCCCAAGACAGGGACCGAGGGTGATATTAACGCAATTCCATTGGATGACACTTTGGCGTTTGAGCTATATTCTGCAGCAAAAACAGTTGCTGTTTTTCAGGTTGAATCCAGCGGAATGATGGATGCCCTCAAACGTATGAAGCCCAATTGCATTGAGGACATCGTGGCATTAGTGGCTCTTTACCGGCCTGGCCCGATGGAAAATATACCAAAGTATTGTGAAGTTAAAAACGGTATAAGTGAACGCGAATTATTGCATCCCTCTGTAGATCATATCCTCGATGAAACGCAGGGAATTATCGTCTACCAAGAGCAAGTGATGGAAATTGCCCGTCAAATGGCTGGTTACTCACTTGGGGGAGCTGACTTACTTCGCCGAGCTATGGGAAAAAAAATTCAGGAAGCAATGGATGCAGAAAAACCAAAATTTCTGACCGGTGCAGCATCCAGTGGCGTTGATGAGAAAACAGCGAACGATACCTGGGACTTGTTAGATAAATTTGCCAACTATGGGTTCAATAAATCTCATGCTGCAGCGTATGCAGTCTTAAGTTACCAAACAGCCTGGCTGAAAGTCAACCATCCCGTAGAATTTATGGCTGGTGTAATGAATTGTGATTTACACCTTACTGACAAACTCGCCGTCTATTTCCATGAAGTTCGAAAGGGTCTTGAATTAGCGTTCACACCGCCTTGCGTGAACCGAAGTCAACCGCGTTTTGACGTATTGGAAGGTGCCTTGGTATATGGCTTAGGTGCTTTAAAAAATGTTGGTACTGAGGCGATGCACCTGGTGGTTGATGGACGTGCTGGCAAACCTTTTGTTACTCTCTTTGATTTTGCCAGGCGGGTTGACTTGAGGCGGTTAGGTAAACGCCCTCTCGAGATGCTTGCGCGTGCTGGGGCATTTGATGAACTAGATCGTAATCGTAATAGGGTATTCAAAAGTCTTGATGCTTTAGTTGGTTATTCCACCGTTATCCATGAGCAGCGCAGTTCAAATCAAGTAAGTTTGTTTGGTGAGGCTGGTGATGACCTTCCCGAGCCACGGCTGTCTCCCGTCGAAAGTTGGTTGCCAGCTGAACAATTAGGCGAAGAATTTAAGGCAATTGGTTTTTACCTATCGGGGCATCCACTGGATGATTACAGTTCTGCTTTAAGGCGATCTGGCGTAATAACTCTCGACCAATTGCTCGAAAAAGTTAAGAATGGACCGCTTGTGGCCAAACTGTCAGGCATTGTCTCGGGTAAGCAAGAGCGTAAGTCTGCTCGGGGCAATCGTTTTGCATTCATTCAACTAAGCGACACAACAGGAAATTATGAAGCTACAATGTTTAGTGATACATTGGAAGCATGCCGTGATTTTNTAGAAGTAGGGTCTAAAATTGTTATTAGTGTCGAAGCGACAATGGAGTCCGAACAATTAAAATTACTATGCCGATCAGCCCAACCAATGGATGGAGCTGTAGCTAAATTTGGAGCCGCTGGGCTCCGCGTTTACCTTGAATCAATCGAAACTATTTCATCAGTTGCTACTGTCCTTGATGAAGCAACAAAAGTTGTTAAAAATGCTAAAAACGGGCCGATATCGTTTTGTTTAATGGATGATAGCCTACCAGGTGAAGTAGATATTGAACTTGGACAAAATTTTTCTGTTACGCCGCAGATCAAAGGGGCTCTTAAAAGTCTTCAGGGTGTATTGATGGTCGAAGATATTTAGGTTTTGACTGAATTAGCTGCCAGCTAGCTCTTTACGAATTTAGTAATGTGGCGGGCGTTCATCACTAAAAATTATACCGCCACTCTCAGAATCTGGCCCTTGGATTTTTTTTCCAAAATTTTCCACTAGCTGTGTCAGGTGGCGGAGCTCGCTGTCCTGCTTTGCTACGACATCTGAGAGGTCTTCCATCGCGCGCGTCAGGTGTGCAATTTGTTCTTCTAAAGCGTCTGTCATTATATGTATGTGAGTGATTACAGCCCTTCGTTCAAGTAAAAACAATCAGATATAAAATATTGATTGATTCTAACTCATATATTGCCCCTTTGCTCTTGGACGGATAGATGCAGGCGAGAGATCGTGAGGTTTTTTATGGGCAAACAAAAAAATGAACCAAGGCCTAAGGCATTACCGCCGAAGGGTTTTCGTGATTATTTTAGTGTGGATGTGTCAGCACGTACCGATATGCTCAATAAAATTTCGGAAGTTTACCATCTTTATGGCTTTGAACAGTTTGAGAGCAGCGCTGTTGAAACTGTTGAGGCTCTGGGTAAATTTTTGCCTGATGTGGATCGTCCAAATGAAGGAGTTTTTGCTTGGAAAGAAGAGGATGACTGGCTAGCGCTTCGTTACGATTTGACAGCCCCTTTGGCCAGAGCTTACGCACAAAATAGGAATAACTTGCCGAATCCCTATCGTCGCTTTGCGATGGGCCCTGTCTGGCGCAATGAAAAGCCAGGTCCCGGGCGGTTTCGACAGTTTTATCAATGTGACGCGGATACTGTTGGCTCATCAAGTATGGCTGCAGATGCGGAAATTTGTACAATGCTGTCTGACACTTTGGAACACGTTGGCATCGAGCGTGGTGACTACATTATCCGTGTTAATAATCGAAAAGTTCTTGATGGCATAATGGAAAAAGTAGGCCTCATAGAGCCTGATAATCCTAGCAAATTCTTAGAAGAAAAAGGAATTGTTCTCCGTGCGATTGATAAGTTTGACCGACTAGGCTTTGAGGGTGTTAAGCAGTTATTGGGTCCAGGCCGGGAAGACGGCAGTGGTGATTTCACCACTGGTGCTGGGCTAACAGCTGGACAAATCGATGTTTTGATGGGGTTCATGAAAGCCCTAGGATCTACGTCAGATCAAACACTGAATAACTTAATTCATCTCGTAAAAGGCTCAAAAACCGGTGAAGCCGGGGTGCAAGAGCTGGAGCAGATTTCTGATCTTGTTATAGCCCAGGGGTATGGAACAGAACGCATACTTCTGGATCCGTCGGTGGTGCGTGGTTTAGGTTATTATACTGGTCCAGTCTATGAGGCTGAGCTGACATTCGAGATAAATGATGAAAAGGGCCAACTGAGGAAATTTGGATCGGTTGCGGGTGGGGGTAGATATGATGACCTTGTTAAGCGTTTTACTGGCCAAGAGGTACCTGCTGCTGGGATTTCGATTGGTGTAGATCGTCTGCTAGCGGCCCTGCGAATGAACGGGAAAATGGATAATGAAAATGTAGGTCCAGTGGTAATTACTGTGATGGACAGAGATCGGATGGGTGACTACCAAGCGATGGTCTCTGAGTTGCGAGGTGCTGGTATTCGTTCTGAGGTTTACCTTGGAAACCCAAAGAACTTTGGTAATCAACTGAAATATGCAGACAATCGCAAAAGCCCGATCGCTATTATTGAGGGTGGAGATGAAAAAGCTGCTGGTTTGGTCCAGATTAAGGATTTAATTCTTGGGGCTGAGTTGGCGAAAAAGGCAACTTTGGAGGAATGGAAATCCAGACCCAGCCAAACTACTTGTCCAAGGAGTGAATTGGTTAAGCATGTTCGTGAGATGCTGCTGGCCCAAGGGCAGACCAATTGAACCAACTTCAAAAATAAAATCGCGAACCATGGAAACAATCGGTAGACTATATCAATTACTAAAGGTTAATTAGTAAAGCTTGGATAACTTTGCCAATTAATCTTTAATCAGCTTAGATGAAATTGAGCATCTTAAAGACTATATTATACCAATATTGGCGAGTTCGGCCTGTAATTCTGGAGGAAGATCGTCATCACTTGGCCTTGGATGGGTCAAGTCAGGAGGTGAATCTGCGGTGGGTAAGTATCGCCACCCTTGAAATGCACGTTTTGGCGTCGCAGCCACCTGAACGAGTTTTGGCTCAATGACGATAGCGCAGCGCCTAATGCCGTCTACACCAAACATTTCATCCAGACGCAAAACCTTTTGTCTACATAGGATAATTCCCTTTATGACCCAGTAAATTGAGCCACCTTTTAACAGTTCTTCGCTTCGTTTTGGCCACATTCGAGTTACATGCCGGGGCAGTCCATCTGCTGTCCTAGCCGCTGGATTAGCCTGCCAATCAGCTAAGTTTTGAACAGTTTCGGTACCAACACTCAATTTTACCAAGTTTATGGTCTCTGACAATTGTTACTCCATATCTTACTTGAGATTGTTAAAAGATCAGCTTTTGATCAAGGATACAAGTTGACCTTTTTGGACTGATTGCCTACCGTCATAACCTGCTCGTTCTTTTATTTGGTGGAATTTTATATGACTCACTTTGATGCCTCTATTGCTGAACAAATTTGGGATATGAAATATAGATTTAAAGATGGAGATGGCAGCCCAATTGATGGGACTGTTGAGGACAGCTGGCACAGAATAGCGGGCGCTTTGGCATCAGTGGAAAGCCTGCCTGAAAAATGGGAAAAAGCGTTTTTTGAGGCACTATCTGATTTTAAATTTCTGCCAGCTGGACGAATAACTGCAGGGGCAGGAACAGAGCGAAGTGTGACATTATTTAACTGTTTTGTCATGGGGACCATTCCCGACAGTATGGGTGGTATTTTTGACATGCTTAAAGAGGCTGCTCTTACGATGCAGCAGGGTGGGGGAATTGGCTATGACTTTAGTACAATAAGACCCTCAGGCGCCAAGGTGAAGGGCGTTGCTGCTGATGCCTCTGGTCCGCTCTCCTTTATGGATGTTTGGGACTCAATGTGCCGCACAATAATGTCAGCGGGAAGTCGGCGAGGAGCAATGATGGCCACCATGCGTTGTGATCATCCAGATATAGCTAAGTTTATTATCGCTAAGCGGGATCCGGCTCGTCTAAGAATGTTTAATGTTTCGGTTCTAGTTACTGACGAATTCATGGATGCTGTGAAAGCAAATGGACCTTGGGATTTGATATTTGAGGGAGAAGTTTACCAGACGGTAAATGCCTTGGAGCTTTGGGATCAAATCATGAGTTCAACATTTGAATTCGCTGAGCCCGGTGTAATTTTTATTGATAGGATAAATAAAGCTAATAATCTGAATTACTGTGAAACTATTTCGGCCACCAACCCATGTGGTGAACAACCCCTGCCTCCGTATGGTGCTTGTTTGCTGGGATCTATAAATTTGGCGCGCCTAGTATCGAAGCCTTTTGAAAAAGGTGCCAGTTTAGACGAAATTGGCATGGATAATTTAGTAAAAATAGCAGTTCGAATGATGGACAATGTAGTAGACGTGAGCCGCTTTCCCCTTGAGGCACAGGCACGAGAAGCAAAACAAAAGCGGCGTATTGGGCTAGGGGTCACTGGCCTTGCAGATGCGCTTTTAATGGTTGGATTGCGCTATGGTTCTGAGGAAGCAGCCCTTAAAACTGAGCAGTGGATGCATCAAATAGCGCGAGCGGCATATCTAGCGTCGGTTGATCTAGCCAAGGAAAAGGGCGCTTTTCCACTTTTTGATCCACAAGGCTATCTATCCAGTGGAGCAATGCAAGAGATGGATACTGATGTGCGTAATGCGATTGAAAAACATGGAATTCGGAATGCTTTGCTCACCAGCGTAGCGCCCACAGGCACAATTAGTCTTTATGCAGGTAACGTGTCCTCGGGCATTGAGCCCGTCTTTGCATATGCATATACGCGCAAAGTTTTGCAGAAAGATGGGTCGCGCACTGAAGAAGAGGTCGTGGATTATGCGGTTCAAATGTGGCGTGATAAAATGGGAGAAGCAGAATTACCGGATCACTTTGTAAATGCCCAGACTTTGGCTCCCTTAGATCATGTGCGCATGCAAGCAGCCGCTCAAAAATGGGTAGATAGTTCAATTTCTAAAACTATTAACTGTCCAGAAGATATAAGTTTTGAGGCGTTCAAAGATGTTTACATGGCCGCTTGGGATCAGGGTTGCAAAGGTTGTACCACATACCGTCCTAATGCTGTTACTGGATCAGTTTTATCAGTCTTGGAGACTAGTGAAAAAGCTCCGGAGGTAGATAGTGGAGCCGACGTAGTATACATAAGTGAGCCATTGAACCGTCCGGAAGCTTTGGAAGGGCAGACATATAAAGTGAAATGGCCAGACAGTGAGCATGCGATTTATATCACGGTTAATGACTTAGTGCTGAATGGACATCGTCGCCCCTTCGAAGTGTTCATCAATTCAAAAAATATGGAGCACTTTGCATGGACCGTTGCGCTTACTCGGATGATCTCAGCTGTGTTCCGGCGCGGTGGGGACGTGAGTTTTGTAGTGGAGGAGTTGAAAGCTGTATTTGATCCTCGTGGAGGTGCATGGTTAGAAGGAAAGTACATCCCGTCAATCCTAGCGGCTATCGGCGGCGTAATAGAAGAACACATGGTTAATACTGGCTTTATTTTGGGTAAGGGTATGGGGCTTAAAACTGATCCAAAGGCTGAGGTGGTGAACTTGTCTCAATCTCGTTCGATGTCATGCTCAAGCTGTGGGCAGTTTGAAATGCGCATGGCGGAAGGTTGTATGACCTGTGCCAACTGTGGTTACTCTAAATGTGGTTAAGCAGAGTTTTAAAACTCTGGCCTGTCTCTATACTTTAACAAAAAAATAGCCTAGCCCGTTACCAACCCGAAAGGGATTAGGCTAATTGGGGCTTTTGCTCCCATAGAGGATATTATTATCCTCGCAAGATAGAAAGATATTCTGGTGAAGCAAGCATTTGCTGACGCGCTAGCTAAGCGTGGCTATGAGACTTTGACTCCTGTTCAATCGGCAGTTTTGGCGCCTGAGTTAACTCAGGCAGATTTATTAGTTTCAGCACAAACAGGATCAGGAAAGACAGTCGGCTTTGGCCTTGCCATAGCCGACAGCCTCTTAGGCTCTTTGGAAGAGTTTGGACGTGCCACTAAGCCGCTGGCTTTGGTCATTGCGCCGACTCGGGAGCTGGCCTTGCAGGTCAAACGTGAGTTGCAATGGCTCTATGCTGAAGCCCGAGCAACCTTAGCCTCTTGTGTTGGCGGTATGGATATGCGCGACGAGCGCAGATCCTTGGAGCGTGGTGCTCATATTGTAGTGGCTACGCCAGGCCGGCTGCGAGATCATATTGGGCGTGGCTCTATCGATTTGTCTCAGCTGCGGGCGGTAATCTTGGACGAAGCAGATGAGATGTTGGATCTGGGCTTTAAAGAAGACTTGGAGTTCATTTTGAGTCATGCCCCCGAGACGCGGCGTACCCTGATGTTTTCGGCGACAGTACCAAAGTCGATAGCGCATCTTGCTAAGTCCTATCAAAAAAATTCCGTGCGGGTGTCTACTGTTGCTGAGAAATCGCAGCATAGTGATATCGAATACCGTGCGTTAGGCGTCGCTGCCCGTGATATGGAAAACGGGATTATTAATGTTTTACGCTTTTATGAGGCCCCTAACGCTTTAGTTTTTGCTAATACTCGTGTGATGGTCAACCGTTTGACTACACGACTTACGAACCGTGGTTTTTCAGTTGTTAGCTTGTCAGGTGAGCTTAGCCAAAATGAGCGATCTCACGCTCTTCAAGCAATGAGGGACGGGAGGGCGCGTATTTGTGTTGCCACAGATGTTGCTGCGCGGGGAATTGATTTACCAAATCTTGATCTGGTGGTTCATGCTGAGTTACCCACTAACTATGAAATACTGATGCATCGTTCAGGCCGTACTGGTCGAGCAGGTCGCAAGGGCATTTCTGTTCTTATTGTTCCCCCATCGGCTCGCCGCAAAGCAGAACGTATCTTGCAAGGCGCCAAGGTTGTGGCTGAATGGGCAGCACCACCATCTGCAGATGAAGTAAAGGCTAAAGATCGTGAACGTTTAATGACGGATCCGTCTTGGCAAGAAGAAATAGGTTCAAAAGAGAAATCGGACGTAGATGAACTGTTGTCACATTTTACTCCCCTTCAAATCGCAGCAGCTTATTTACGACTATATACTTCGAAGCAATCCGCTCCAGAAGAGCTCGTAGCCATAGACAGTAAAAACTTGAAGGATAGCAAACCCAGCCGAGCTGCTGACTTTGGACCGACGGTTTGGTTTTCTATACCGGGTGGAAGATCGAGTGGGACTGTTCCTGGGCGATTGTTGCCAATGATCTGTAATTCGGGGGGGATTACGAAACATGATATTGGTGCAATTAAAATCCACCCAGAAATTTCTTATTTTGAAATTAAATCAACCAAGGTAAAGGCTTTTAAGCAGGCATTGGGGCCTGATATGACTGCTGAAGATGACGTTGTGGTCACGCAAGTGGATGGCCCTCCGGTTGATGTTGGTTTTGAGCGTTCAAAATCAAGGAAACCTTGGGTAGATAAAAAAATAGAAGTAAATATTCCGTCAAGCGCTCCAGTAGATTGGAACGATGATACGAAACCTAAACAGAGAAAACCCAAAGCTAATGGCCACAACGCAAGTCAGGTTAAGGAAAGGCCAAAGAATAAAAGTAGATCAGTAGCGAAAAGCAGGCCGGAAGGTGTTGTAGAAAGTTTCAAAAAAAAGTCAAAATCAAAATCTAAAAAAACTTCGAAGTACCCTAAAGCTGTTGTTGGGGGCGGATTAGCAGTAGAAAAAAATTCAAAAAATTTAGAAAACCCGAAGTCAAAAAGATCAAAAAAGGGTGGGACTGTAGGAAAGCATAGCTTTGACCCAGGCAAACCCAAGCGGAGGCCCGCTTGATTTTGGCTAAGAATAATAATTTTTTTAAAAAATACTGTTAGGGGGATTCACATTACGAATCACCTCTGCTATAAAAAACTCAAGATAAAAATCAGAGTTAAACTGAGCAGTAATTAAGTGTGGGGCTACAAGGTCGCCGTAGAGATTTCAGGATCGAACAGAGAAGTAGACTAACGGCCCCACACACCTCCTAAATAGTAAAAGTTTACCAGTTTAGAGTGAAAGTGGGTAGCTGCCTCTTAAATTGTTTCATAATTGATATTTCAATTAAAGAACTGCGTTAAATTTATTGAGTTGCTGTTTCGTTAAAGATATTGGCTGGAGCTTGACATTGAACCCTCTGGCTGGCATCCGCGTGAGATTGGTGTTGGTGGCCTTCGCAAGAAGATGCCTGTCAGGGTTCTCCCAAAGGACAACGCCCTTCAATCGGTCCACCTTGGGCTTTTTAAAAACATGAAGGAGATCAGCAGGTGACAAAACGTACCGCTGCCAAACATAAAATTGACCGACGGATGGGCGAAAATATTTGGGGCCGCCCCAAGTCTCCAGTAAATCGCCGTGAATATGGCCCCGGCCAGCATGGTCAGAGGCGAAAAGGCAAACTATCCGATTTTGGAACTCAGCTTCGGGCAAAGCAGAAGCTGAAGGGTTATTATGGTGACTTAACAGAAAAACAGTTCCGACGCATTTACGCTGAAGCTGAGCGCGTAAAAGGTGATACTGGTGAAAACTTAGTTGGTTTGCTAGAGCGGCGACTGGATGCGGTTGTGTATCGTGCAAAATTTGTTGCAACGGTATTTGCGGCGCGTCAATTTGTTAATCACGGCCATGTTCGAGTGAACGGTAAAAAAGTTAATATTGCATCTTACTCAGTGTCGGAAGGTGATGTGATTGAAGTTCGAGATAAGTCTAAGCAGATGGCGGTTTTACTCGAAGCCACGCAACTTCCAGAACGAGACGTCCCTGATTACATGGAAGCAGATCATTCTAAAATGACGGCAACGTTTGTTCGCACGCCAGGATTAGGTGACGTACCTTATCCAGTTGTTATGGAACCAAACCTAGTTGTCGAATTTTATGCAAAGAATTAACTTTCTCTAATCTATTTGAAGGGCCACGACAGCAAACTGCCGTGGCCTTTTCTTTTGGATATTTGGCGTTAGAACCAATAAGAGAAGGGTTTATAGAATGAAAAAGCCAAAACCTCGGCCTGGTATAATGGATATTGAGCTCTATATCGGTGGAAAATCTACTGTTGAGGGAATGCCAAACATTCTCAAATTGTCATCGAACGAAAACCCAAGTGGGCCACCTTTGGCAGCTCAGCAAGCACTCATTTCGGCAGGTCTCTCGCTCCATCGCTACCCGCCTTCAGACCATTGGGATTTGCGTAGTGCCATAGCGGAAATACATGGATTAGATATTTCAAAAATTATATGTGGCTGCGGTTCAGATGAATTAATTAGTTTGCTCTGCCGTGCTTACGCAGGACCGGGAGTAGAAGTTATTCACACTTCCCATGGCTTTTTAATGTATCGAATTTGTGCGATGGCGGCTGGTGCCACGGTGGTGTCGGTACCGGAAGAAGAGCGCCACGTGGATGTAGATGCCATTTTAAATGCAATTAACTCAAGTACAGGCATTATTTTTATTGCAAACCCCGGAAATCCTACTGGAACAAAAATTTTAGATGTTGAGATAGAGCGATTAATAAAAGGAACGCCAAAAGATGTTTTGGTTGTACTGGACGGGGCCTATGCTGATTACGTGAATGGTTGGGACGGTGGAGCAAAATTTGTTGAAAGCCATACTAATGTGGTTATGCTAAGAACTTTGTCAAAAATGTATGGTTTGGGTGGCTTGCGTGTGGGTTGGGGCTACGCTCCACAACATATTCTTAACGTCTTAGACCGTGTACGTGCACCATTTAATTTATCTGTTCCAGCTTTGCTTGCAGGTGAGGCTGCCGTTAAAGACAAAGAGTTTGTAAATGCACATCGCAAACAAAATAATGCTGCAAGGAAATGGCTTGCTGCGGAGTTATTAAAGGTTGGTGTACAGTCAGACCCGTCTGAAGCTAATTTCATTTTAGCGAGGTTTTCCGATCAAGCTCAAGCTGAGGCCTGCGATGACTATTTACAATCTATAGGGGTATTAGTTCGTCGGGTGGGAAGCTATGGTCTTCCTAACGCACTGCGGATCACTGTTCCTGATATGGCGGGATGTCAGCGTGTTATAACCGGTGTTAAAAGTTTTTTTGGAGGCAATTCATATGAGTTATAATCGAGTTGCGTTAATTGGGTTGGGTCTAATAGCGTCCTCTATGTATTGGGCTATGAAAAGAGCAAAGATGGGGTCGCATGTAACTGGCTATGCCCGTTCCTCTCAAACTCGAGAAACAGCACGTAAGATAGGGCTTTGTGATAGCATAAGTGAGGACCTAAAAGGTGTAGTGTTAGATGCCGACTTGGTGGTTCTTTGTGTGCCAATAAGTGCTATGGGCAAGATTATGGCTGAAATAGCCCCTCATCTAAAGGCGGGATGTACGGTTACTGACGTTGGTTCTGTCAAGCGTTCTGTTATAGATTTAGTCTCACCTAATGTTCCCAAAAACGTTTATTTTGTGCCGGCACATCCGCTTGCAGGAACAGAGCACTCTGGCCCTGAATCTGGATTTGCGGCATTGTTTGATAATCGATGGTGCTTGATAACGCCAAACGGTGCAGACCCTGATGCAGTTGCTGCTTTGACAATTTATTGGAAGGCCTTGGGAGCTAATGTTGATGAACTTGATCCGGACCATCATGATTTAGTTTTGGCGGTGACTAGTCACGCCCCACATTTGATTGCTTACACTATGGTTGGCGTCGCTGAAGACATGAAACGGGTTACGAATTCTGAGGTAATTAATTATTCTGCTACTGGATTTAGGGATTTCACTCGAATTGCAGCAAGTGATCCGACTATGTGGCGGGACGTATTTTTATCGAATAAAGAAGCAACCCTCGAAGTCTTAGGACGGTTTACGGAGGAATTATTTTCTCTTCAAAGAGCCATAAGAACAGGAGATGGTGACTTTCTTCACGATTACTTTTCTCGCACTCGATCTATTAGACGTGGTATTATCGATGCTGGGCAAGATACTGGTGCCCCAGATTTTGGTAGACCAAAGGACTAACCCAGCGGGTTGCCATCAAACTATTGTAAGGAACTCAATAGTTTGATGGAAATCACCTGCCGTGGAATGCTGCAGTTCTACTATAGATCTAGTTTTAGTGACTTTAAAAAATTGTGGAATTTCTGAAAATGTTAAAAATCAATGATCCTAAATTAGATTTTGTAATAAAAGAGGCCCCAAAACTGGAAAAATTGCATAAAACCTTTTCTTAAAGGATATTGCAAAGTAAAGTTTCTATAGAAAACGTATGCGAGGTCATTGCTATGGATCAAATACACAAAGATCGAAACCCTCAGTTCTCGCAGCCATTTAGCCAGATTTTGATGATGTTGGCTCTCGTGGCAGGAGTTGGGCTCTTAAGTTACATCGCTTATCCAAATGTTGGGCCCACATTCTTAGCCAACCCTTATTTAAATATTTTCATTTTATTTGTCTTTTTTATAGGTGTTGCTACATGCTTTCATCAGGTTTTATCTCTGATTTATTCTGTACAATGGATAGAGGGCTTTGCTGCGCAGAAGTCCGGGCATCAAGATTCGAAACCACCCCAATTACTTTTACCCCTTGCCAGTCTGTTGCGTGGACGTGGAGAGCATATGCAGTTGGGGTCTTCTTCCTCACGTTCGATCCTGGACTCAGTTTCGACGCGGATCGATGAACAACGCGAACTGACCCGTTATATTACGAATATGCTAATCTTTTTGGGCTTACTGGGCACTTTTTATGGCCTTGCTACTACGGTACCTGCATTGGTCCAAACAATTCAATCGTTGACACCAGGTGAGAACGAAAGTGCCGTAGACATTTTTTCTAGACTTCAAAAAGGACTTGAGGGGCAACTTGATGGTATGGGCATCGCTTTTGCTTCGTCTCTTCTTGGACTTGCTGGATCCTTAATGGTTGGACTTTTAGAAGTATTTTCTAGTCGTGGACAAAACCGTTTTTATGGTGAGTTAGAAGAATGGCTGTCAAGCATTACAAGGGTGGGATTCGCTAGTGGTGATGGCGATGGAGTTTCAGATCAGTCATACTTGGTTCAATGATGGACCAAATGTCTGAGCAAATGGCTAGCATGGCAAGAATGTATTCACAGGCTAGTGTGGGACAAACGGACGTAGAAACTCGTTTAATTGAGTTGGCCATTACAGTTGAGAAATTAACTGGAAAACTTGACCAGGGTCAAACACAGGCTTTGGAGCGTGTGGCAGCGAGTCAAGAAAAAATGCTTGCGCGCATGGGAGAGAACTCTGGTGACGGCATTGATGCTGAAAGCCGCATGCGGTTGCGGTCTATAGATGTACAAATGTTGCGTATCTTGGAAGAAATTTCTACTGGACGTCAGGAGAGTATATCTGAAATACGCGGCGACTTAGCAAATCTTTCAAAATCGATACATAGTTTGGTGCAAACTTCGCCCTCAAGAAAGAAATAGGCTTAACAGATGGCACTTTCCCGTCGAACAGGAGTAAGATTTCAGGCTTCAATATGGCCAGGTTTTGTTGATGCTATGACGGGGCTCCTGCTTGTACTGATGTTTGTATTGACCATCTTTATGGTGATGCAATTTGTGCTTCAAGAAACGATTAAAGGGCAGGGAACAGCGCTCGATGAACTTAATCTAGACATAACCCAAAAAGATGACCAGTTGAGCGACCTTTCAGGGCAAATTATAGCCCTTGGCGAAGCCTTGGGTTTAGAGAGAGCTACCGCGGCGGATCTGCGTAAGCAGGTGGCAGTGTTGGACGCATCACTTTTGGAATCTCAGGCTACTGGCGTAAGCAGACTGGCTTTGATATCAACATTAACGGCGGAACGAGACGCGCGAGTTTCAGACTTAGCAGATGCCACCGCAAAGATAACTGACTTTGAAATAAAAGTTGGCAAACTATTGGCATTGCAGCAAGAAACTAAAGGCCAGATTAGTGATTTTGAACTTAAAGTTATGAGGCTTCAAGATAAAAATCTGGAAGCTGAGGCCGAAATTTCATATTTTAATACCCAAGTTGCGGTTCTGCTCGCACAAAACTCAAAGGCAGAAAGTGAGATTATAAACTACGAAACCAAAGTAGCCTCCCTTTTGCAGCAACAACTGAAGACTGCGGGACAAATTTCAGAATTTGAGGCGCAACTCACTCTTTTAGTTGCGCAGGCCATGGAAGATAAGGAGCTGATGACTGTATTAGAGGATGAAGTTGTCACACTAAAAAAACAAAAAGAGGCAAGTAGTACTAAAATAAGTGAATTTGAATCACGCGTNCGCCAGCTTTTGGCGGAACAAGTTGTTGAGCAAGGTGCAGTTGCCGAGATTTCTGAAGAGCGTGCGTCCTTGCAGCAATCATTATTAGCGGCGCAGGCGACTATTAAGGCTCAGCTAGAGAAGGTCGCGTTGGGTGAAAAGCAAGCTGAACTA
>JGI20157J14317_10002106_pt1 | contig 17401 bp, 18 predicted proteins | sample COG_07_FD_14317 | JGI IMG/M metagenome (IMG submission 14317)
GTATAATTCATTATCCATCATGTTTAAAAAATATTCGTATAATTCATTTTAATCAAATTCATTATCCATCATATACCCGGCTAGATAGGAATTAAAATCAGGATTTATTTTTTTACAGTCTGCTTGTAATTCAAAAACAATTTTTAATGTTGAAAATAATGAAATAAAATTTGATGGTAAAATTACTTCATCATTATCTAATATATCTTTTAATAGATCAACATCCTTAGAATGTTTTTCTAAATTTAATTCATCAGGTGGATTTATCATAATTTCTTTTAAAAATAAAATTAATGCTTCATTATCTCTTTTTTTTATAAATTTTTGTAAATTTTTAGATTGTAATTTTGTTAAAGGGCATATTATACCAAAATCTAATAAAGTAATTTCTACTCTTTTTTCTGTTTGATTTAAATTAAATAAGAAATTACCAAAATGTAAATCACCATGAATTATTTGATTTTTAATCATAAAATAAACTGTTGAATAAATTAATGATACAGCTTCTTCTTGATATTCAGGATAAATAGAAATAAATTGTTCTATCTTCATTCCAGATTCTTTACTCATAACTAAATAATTTTTTGAATAATCAATAACTTGAGGTATTTTTACCATTTTATAATCAATAAATATTTGATTAAATCTAATTATATTATTAGCTTCTTTATTGAAATCTGTTTGTTCAATTAAAAATTTTGCAAATTCATCTAAATCAATATTTCTTATTAATCTGTAAATTTTTTTATTCATAATTTTAAATAAATTTCTAACAAGCTTAAAACTAGAAATACTATCTTTTATTTCTTTTTCAATATTTTGATGTGCAATTTTTAATATACCTTCTTTTTTTTTAGTCAGTTGAATAGTATAAACTTGACCCACAGTTCCTGTTGCCAACGGTTCTTTCGATGAATAATCAAAATTATTCAAATGTCTTCTTCTTTCAGGATAAACGTCATCTTGTAACTTTTTTATTTTATTTATAAAGTCTGTTCCCATCAATCTATTCATTTCTTTAGATGAACTCATTACTTGAAAAATTTTAATACTCATAGGGCCATTAAATTTAATTATCCATAATAAAAATTTATTAAATGTAGATAATTTTATTAAACCTAACATGAATGTTAATTTAACAATTAAAAATAAAGATAATTGAAGAACACCACTAAAAATATTTCTTACTAACATTATAAAATAACAAATATTTTTTAATTAATTTTAATAGAAAGTTTTATCTACCTTATAAACTATTTATTCATTAATATCAATTCTCATACAATTAGATTTTTGTTGAAAACCAAATTTTGAATACAATCCAAATTTACTTTCATGACAATTTAAAGTAACTCTATAACAATTTAATTCTTTAGAAACTTCAATTAATTTATCAATAATTAATCTTGCTAATCCGTGACCTCTATTTTTTTCATCTACTACTATATCTTCAATATGACCTGCGTAATTACAGTTTCTGATGAATTTAGGTTCAATAATTAAAGTTCCTGAGGCAACAATAGTGTTATTAAACTCAATAACATATATTTTATGAAATTTATTATTTGATATTTCAAACCATTTATTTTTAAAATTTTGATATGACATAGTATCATCAACAATAGATAACTGTTTCAACAAATCAAAATACCCTCTATAAAAATCTGAAAGTAATAAGGGTCTAACTTTTAAATTCATTTATATTAATAAAATTAGATTTTATTTATAATTATTTCCAAAAAATTATAATATTTTTCTAAACACAACTCTAATGTATTGTAATATTGATAAATGCATGATAAAAAATAAAAAAAAATATTGTTTAAATATTATAAACTTTTAAATGAATACAAAATGGTTATCAGAAACAAATATGACAGAAGTGGATCTGGTCGGAGGGAAGAATGCATCATTGGGAGAAATGATATCTAATTTATCAGAATTAGGTGTTAATATTCCTAATGGTTTTGTGGTAACAGCCAATGCTTATGATTTATTTATGGATCATAACAAATTAAATGAATATATTGATCAAAAAGTTCAAGAATTAGATTATAATGATATTACTAGCATGAAAAGAATTAGTATGGATATTAAAACTAATATAATTAATGGTGACTTTCCAGATGAATTAAAAAGAGAAATAACTTGTATGTATCTTAAATTATCAGAAATGTATTTAGATACTGCAGGTAATGAACAAAAATATACAGATGTAGCGATCAGATCTTCAGGTACTTCTGAAGATATGCCGGATGCATCATTTGCAGGACAACAAGATACATATTTAAATGTAAGAGGATCTCTTCAAGTATTAGATAAAATAAAATCTTGTTTTGCTTCTTTGTTTAATGATAGAGCAATTTCTTATAGAAAAAGTATGAATTATGATACCAAGAAAGTAAAATTATCAGTGTGTGTTCAAAAAATGATTAGATCTGATTTAGCTTCAGCCGGAGTAGCATTTTCTTTAGATACAGAAAGTGGTTGTAAAGATTTAGTGGTTATTAATGGGTCATGGGGTCTAGGAGAAATGGTGGTTAGTGGTCAAGTTAGACCCGATGAAATTTTAGTTTTTAAAAAGACTCTTTCAGATTATCCTTCTATAATAGATAAAAAATTAGGTGAGAAGAATGAGAAGATGATTTACTCTGATAATCCCAATAAAAGAGTTCAAACTATTTTGGTAGAAGATTATAAAAAATCTCAATTTTGTATAGATGATATCAAAGCTTTACAATTAGCTAAATGGGTTGTTCAAATAGAAAAATATTACACTGAATTAAATAATAAATGGACACCTGTTGATGTAGAATGGGCTTTAGATGGGTTAACGAATACTTTATATATTGTTCAAGCCAGACCAGAAACTGTTATCTCTAGAGCAGATCAAGATCAGCTTGTAGAATACAAAATGAAAAATGATCAAAAAAAAGATATTATTATGACAGGTGTAGCTGTTGGTGATAAAATTTCAACAGGGAAAGTTAGAAAAATGTTTAGTTTAGATTCCAGAGTAAATAATACTGAATTTAATGATGGAGATATTTTAGTTACTGAAATTACTGATCCAGATTGGGAACCTATTATGAAAAAAGCGAGTGCAATTATTACTGAAAAAGGTGGTAGAACATGTCATGCCGCAATTGTAGCTAGAGAATTAGGAGTAACTGCTGTTGTAGGTACTGGAAATTGTACAAAAATATTACAAGATAATCAAGAAGTTACTGTTTCATGTGCTGAAGGAGATGTTGGTTATATTTATCACGGTTTATTAGATTTTGATTTGATTAAAACAAACATATCAGATATTCCAAAAATTAATACTAAAATAATGATGAATGTAGCTTCTCCAAATGAAGCTTTTAAATTTGCAAAAATACCAAATTACGGTGTAGGTTTAGCTAGAGAAGAATTCATTATTAATAACTTTATTAAAGTACATCCTTTAGCTTTATTAAATTATGATAAACAAGAAGAATCAGTTAAAAAAGAAATTGATGTATTAATTAGAGGTTTTAAAAGCCCTGTTAATTATTATGTTAAAAAATTAGCTTATGGCATTGCTAGAATTGGAGCCGCATTTTATCCTAATAATGTTATTGTTAGATTTTCTGATTTTAAATCTAATGAATATGCAAATTTATTGGGTGGAAGTAAGTATGAACCTCATGAAGAAAATCCAATGATTGGATGGAGAGGTGCTTCTAGATATTATTCAGCAAATTTTAAAGAAGCATTTGGTTTAGAATGTGCTGCTATCAAATATGTTAGAGAAAAATTAGGTTTACAAAATATTATTGTTATGATTCCATTCTGTAGAACTCTAGAAGAATGTGAAAAAGTTTTGAAAGTAATGAAAGAATATGGTTTAGAAAGAGGTATTAATGGATTACAAGTTTATCTTATGTGTGAAATTCCATCAAATGTTATTTTAGCCGAAGAATTTTCAAAATATGTAGATGGTTTTTCTATTGGTAGTAATGATTTAACTCAATTAACTTTAGGTTTAGATAGAGATTCAGAATTAGTTTCAGATATTTATAATGAAAGAAATCCAGCCGTTAAAATGATGCTCTCTAAAGTAATTAAAACTTGTAAAGCTAATGGAACTAAAATTGGTATTTGTGGACAAGGTCCAAGTGATTTCCCAGATTTTGCACAATTTCTAATTGAGGAAGGGATAGACACCATATCTTTGACACCTGATTCTGTTATTAAAACTACTAAACATATTGCTAACTTTGAAAAGAAATAATTTTTTTAATTTAATAAAAGCAACAATCGTTACTTTTATTAAAATTTTATTCACCCTTAATGGGCCAAAATAATATTCATTGTAATTATTTATATATAATATCTCTTTAAGTATATTTATACATATTAAACCAAATATTTTTTCTTCCATTTCATCATATGCTTTTAAGGATAAATATTTTAATATCTGTAACAATCCCAAATTCTGTTAAACTATTGGTAAAAATGCTTTTATAAATAATAAGATAACCAACGTAACAATTCCAATAAAATTCAAAGATAGATAATATCTTTTTGACATATCTAAAAGTTGATTTGGAAATATCAAATTTAAATTATATCAATAAACACATATTATTAAAAATATGTAAATTTGATAAGAAATAATTTTTTATATTTAATAAGAAATAATTTTTTATATTTAATAAAAGTATCATTTGACACTTTTATTAAATTATCACCCTTATTGGGCCAAGTATTTATAACTGGATATAATTACATAATATGTCTTTATGTATTATAAAAATAAAAATCTTTATAATAAGTAATGGAATTTGGTGATTTAGGAAGAATTTGTAATTTATGTAAAAACCAAGATTTTTTACCAATAAAATGTAACACGTGTAATAAAATTTGAATGTAAAGATTGTAAACTAAATTATTGTATTAATCATAGATTATCATTTAATAATAATTGTGATACTAAAAATGAATATTTCGATAAAAAAAAATAAAGATAATAATATTATGAAAAAAGAAAGATGTTGTTTTATAATGTAAAAAATAAGTTAAATATAATAATAATTTTTATTTAACTTATTAATGACAAAAATAAATAATTATTATTTGGCTAATGATGCTAAAAATATTATTTTAGTTTATGATAATTACACATGTATATTCAATACAAAAACCAAAAAAGAAACAAAAATTATAGATGAACGTTTAGAAAAAATTGTTTTTTCTGATAATGGTTATTTAAGTGGAATTTACGATAAATTTAATATTTTTAGTTATAATTTAGAAACAAAAGAAAAGTCTGGAGACCTGTTAATGAATTTATCTAAAAATAATATGTTATTAAAAATAACATATTGCAAAGATAATTATTTAATTATTTTTACTAAACAAGGTCATATTTATCATTTTAAAGATAATTATATCAAATTATACAATAATATTAATCAAATTAATACATCAAATCCAATTATAAATATGGATTTCTCTAAAGATTTCGACTATTTAGGAATATTATGTCATAAATATTTTTTTCTTTTAATAGATAATCAAGAAATAGTTAATTTAAATGATGTATATTTTAAAAATAATAATATTACAAAAATTAGATTTTGTCCTTTTGATAATAAAGTTTTTTATTTATTATCAGATTCCTCTTTATTTAAATTTAAAATAAATTATCAAATGAAAGTAATTTCAAAATTAGATCAAATTGATATTCAAGTTAAAAATATTCAATTTAATAAATTCAACAAAAAAATATTAATTATAAACAGTAAAGATATAAGTTATTTGTACTTTATAAATAATTTTCAAAATTTTGTTTTATTATTGAAAATAAAGAACCCTAATGTGAAATTTTACAGTAATTACGAAATGTTTTATTTCAATTCTAATTTAGTTATAAAAAATTATTTGTTTAATTTAATAAAATTAGAAGTATATACTATTGATCAAAGCAGAGATAGAATAAAAAAATTTACTGTAAAAAATTATAAAACAATGATTGAATTAATGAATAACCAAGTTTTACAATATGATCATGCTATAGAATGTAAAGAAATAGAATATATTAAAAAAATACATTTATTTATTTTTCTTTCAAAAATTCCTTATTTTTTTAATTTTCATAAAAAACATAATACAATACCCTTACAATTACCTATTAAAAAATCATTACCAGAATATGATGCTATTGATCAATTTATTAAATATGTATATACTGATGTATTTCCAGATGGTTTAGTAATATTTAAAAATTTAGATTTTTTTAAAGAAATTTCAGATAAATTATGGTATGGTAAAAATAATCAATTAAAGATGTGGGTAGATAAAATAGACAAAATAAATAAAGAATATATATTATAATAAATGTCAATAGAATTTACATGGAATGAAATTTATAGTTCAGAAAATCAAAATTGGATTGTTGCTAATAATAATGTTTATGATATAACTGAATTATTAGATATCCATCCAGGAGGTAAACAATGTTTAATTAATCATATTAAAAAAGATTGTACTATAGATTATAATTTTCATTCTAAAGATAGTAAAAAAGAATGGAAAAAATACAAGATAGGCTATATTAAGAAAAATGAACACGCTTATTTGAAAAAAAACGAATCTTGTATTATATTATAAATGACAACATATAAAATTAATTATCAAAAATATTTAACTGGTGCAGGAATTTTACTATTAGAAAAATTTAAGAATGAATGGATTGTAATTTTATTTAAAGATCATACTAAAACTTTCGCAGATATTGGGGGTTTATATGAATCTAAACATGGAGATGTAAAAGAAACAGCTAAGCAAGAATTGAAAGAAGAAAGTAGAAATTTATTTAAAATTAATAATAATGAAATTTTAATAAATTATTTAGATATTAAATATAATTCAAATATTTATGATTATTACAGATTATATTTTTTAAATATAACTGATATTGGATTTAAAAATTATGGATCTTTACCTGATTATAAAACTTTATTTGAAACAAATAGAGATATTATTGATAATAATCCAAACTATTCTAAATCATGGAGAGAAACTACACAAATTAAAAGATTTAAATTAATTGATTTATTAAATCTAGTTAATCAAGATAATTTATATTGCAAAGATATACATGGAAAAAATCATAAAGTTAGAAGAAGAATAAAAGATATTATGATTGAAATTAATAAGCTTAATAAGTTTGAAGATTTGGTTCCTCCTATTATTAATAAAAGTAGAATTTCTAATCTTGATGGAACAATAACATATATTTTATATTAAAGAAATAATAAGTTTTAAAATTATGCTAAGTAAATTTAAAAATTATTTATTTTATTTAACACTAGAAGAGTTTTGTGACTTAATTAGAAAAAAATATGAAAAATGGGAACTTTTTAAAGGATATGTATCTATTGATAGAAAAGGAAGGATTGTAGATGTTAGAATACCGTCTTCTCAACGAAAAAATTATTTATTTGATATTACTATCTAACAATATTCTTTAGGTTGATTATATTTTTTGAATTTATCTTTGCTAGTAATTCTACCAATAATATCACCTGGACATTCATTCTTTTTCATAATATGTACTTTTCTTGTTTCTGAATTATATAAGTATTTATCACCATCAAATTCTTTAATTAACCAGATATCTTCTTTTTGGTCATCGTCATCTAAATCAGGATCTGCTTCTAAATTTTGTCTTTTATCTGCTTCTAAATTTTGTCTTTTATCCTCTTCATCTAAATTTGCATTAGCTTCTTTAATATTTGTATTATCATCTTTAAGATTTGTACTTATTACAGAATCTTCATCTGATTCAATTATTAATTCTGAGTCAAATTCTTTTAATTTTTGAGTAAGTTTATCATTTTTATTTTGAAGAGACGTAATTCTTCTTTCTAGAATAATAATTAATTTGTTTTTATTTTCTAATTGTTTATTCATATTTGCAATAAAAGAAACTTTTTTAAAAGAATTAATATCTTGATGCTTTTGATCAATATCTTCTTTCATTTCATTCATATTTTTATATTTAGAATCTAATTCTTTAGAAAATTGTTCAAGTTCATTAAACAAACTATTAATATTATTTACAATAATGCTTTTTGTATCAACTACACTTTTTTCCATAATTATATTAAATAAATCTAAATTTATCTTTAAATATCTCAAATTAATCTATTTTAGATATTGTCTGGGTGCCCATTAATATATTTATTCAAGATTCTATCAGTTAATCTATTAATTATAGAAGTTGTAGATATAGTAGAAGTATATGAAATACTTTTAAAAATGCCCATTTCAATAGGAATAGAATAATATTTTTTTAAAAGTTCCTCTGAATAATCATCAGCATGAATTACTATGTTAATATTGTGTTTTTCAATAAATTCTTTAGAAATACCTGAACAAGAACAAGGGGCTACAATTTCGTCAACATATTTACATGATTCTAAAACTTTTACTCTTTCATCAACTGTCAATATAGGTTTTCTTTTATATTTAGTACANTCTTCGTCAGAAACAACACCTACAATTAGAATATCTCCTTCTTCTTTACATCTTCTAATAAAATTTACATGGCCATAATGAAACATATCCCAAATACCATCTATATATACTATTTTTTTTGTCATATAGAATAACATACAAAAAAAATTTGAATATAAATGGATATAAAAGGTAAATTAGATACTTTTATAAAAATGGAAATTGAAAAACTCTGCGATGAATCTGAAAATGTCTTTATTCAAAGAAAAAAATTTATTGAAAAGGCAAAAAAGAATGATAATACTTTATCAGAAGATGATCTAATAAAATATTCTAAAATTTGGGCAAATATTAGATTTAAAGGGTGTAAATATTCACCTAAAATTTATAGTAAAATAAGATCTATAACAAATGATCTTAAAAGAAAGATTGAAGATTATATAGAAGAAGATTAAAATTAATTTGTTTTATTAAAATTTATAGTATTATTTAATTAATTTGTTTTAATTAAAATTTATAGTATTATTTAATTAATTTGTTTTAATTAAAATTTATAGTATTATTTAATTAATTTGTTTTAATTAAAATTTATCTTTAATATATTGTTTATTCATTGTTGTACTGCTAATTTTTCTGCTATTATCAAAATCCATTAAATTTACTGGATAACCAGATGTATTTGATGGACAAACATTACAAGGTGTTGTATTGATACATACAGGAGGTCTTACCATAGGAACTGACCATTTATCAGTGTTCAAGTATGTATATCCATGATTCCATTTGTTAGTCATAGTATCATCATAACTACCTAATGGTTTGGTCATTTCTTTAGGTAATTCAGTGTATCTGGATTCATTCCATTCTTCACCATCATCGATTCTTGTTGATCTTATTTGAGATAATGCTGTTTGTTTTACACTGGTATCATCAATATATTGTTTTAATTGATCTGAGGAGTTGTTTCCAGAAATACCTTTAGCTTCATCAATAGCTAACATAGTCATGACATCTACTTTTCTCTTAACAGAGACAGGTAAATCTTTGTATGCAGTTTCTTTTATACCTAATTCTGTCATAACTTGTTTTCTTAAAGTTAATTTTTGTGCTTCTTCTAAAACTTGTTTCTTAGTAGCATCATCTAATTGATCAAAAGTTACCCCGGTTAAATTCATTTTTTGCATTACATAATCTGTAGTTTGTTTAAATTCATCAACTTGTTCTTTAGTACCTGCTTTACCTAAAGTTGATTTATAAACAGATGTTATAGTATCTACAACAGCTAATTGACCTTCTGATTGTATAGTTGGTTTATTAGAAGTAATAGTAGAATCATTTAATTTATTTAAATCTCTTGTGGCATCTTCTAAATCAGAAATTTTACCTGCATGATCTTTTCTAATATCGGTAATTTGTTTTTGATACATAGAATGTACTTCTTCCATTTGTGTTCTACAAGATTGAACTGAATTACATTGTCCATCCATATTAGGTTCTTGTGAGTTGGCATAAGCATTTGCAGCAGGAGTTACAGGAACAGGAACAGGAACAGGAGCAGTAGCAGCAGCAGCAGCAGCAGGAACAGGAGCAGTAGCAGTAGCAGCAGCAGCAGTAGTTACAGTATCAGTAGCAGCAGTAGTTACAGCATCAGTAGCAGCAGTAGTTACAGCATCAGTAGCAGCAGTAGTTACAGCATCAGTAGCAGCTGGTTTATTTACTATGGGTGTAGTCGAATCAGAAGATCCAGAATCACCTAAATCTAAATCTAAATCTAAACCATCTAAATCAAAATCTAGATCATCAGCCATGCCTTCTTTAACATGTCTTCTACTAGAACAGAATGAATCTAAAATCATATAACTTCCTACAGCTACAAATGTAATCATTATAGTTTCAGATGTTTGAGTTTTATTTTCAGGAACTACAATTAACAATAAATATATTATTACTCCGTAAACTAAATATTTTAGTAAATTTTTTAATGAATCATTCATTATACTATTTAAACTATAATTAAAAGCTAGAAAATTTTTTTAATTATATTTTTTTATATATATATATTTTAAAATCTGTCATTTGTGATAGATTTAAACACTTTCAAAAATCCAACAAAACTAATAATTGTTAAAGTAATAATCAAACTATTTTTATGTCTTGTACCTAAATATGGTTCCAACATAATTTTAGACCATCCCATACTTACTAAATCTACATAAACGGAAAATCCAATGACTGCAGCTGAAGCAGTTTGAACACTATCTGATATCATATTATTAACTTTAACTCGTTTTTCAGGATTTTTTCTAATTTGAGTAACAACATGTAATAAGAATTGGAAAATAGTAATTCCAGCAAATAAAAAGAACTTTTGTCTTAAAACATTATCGGTAGTAGTTCCAGGTACTCCAACTATTAAAGCTACATAAATGAATATCATTAGTATTAAAACATTTGATAGAGTATTCATATATCTAATATTATTAATTTAGATAATTATTTTTTAAGAAATAGTATATAAGATGAAATAATTTTAACATTTGGTTGTACATAAACTTTATAAATATTTACATTAGTATATTCTATTCTTCTTAATAAATCGACAATATTAAAGTTTCTAGGTATTCTTAAAACAATCATTTTAGCATAATCATATAATTCATTAATAATGTCAACAATATTAATATTGTCCAAATATAAATTTAGATTTTTTTCTTTTTTATAATCTGTTCCACCCCATGGAGGATCAAAGAATATAACATCTTGTTTTAAATTATGCATAATATCTAAATAATCAACACAATTAATATTTACTTTATCTAATAAATTATAAACTCCAATATTATTTTTTAAAATATCACAATGAAAAGGTAAAATTTCAACAGAATTTACAAATTTAAAATTTTTAGCAAAATTAATTACATTACCTCCCATATTACTATTAGCATCAGTTATAACTAAATCATTGGTACCCATATTTTCTTTAATTAAATCAGAAAGGATTTGTGCTTTATCAGGTTTATCCATACTATATTTTCCAATATTTGAAATTTTAAGTTTCTTGAAATCAATATTTTTATCATTAGGAAAATGTCTTTTAAATAATTCATCATCATAGTCAATTAATTTTGGATTTAATTCTGGAACAAACTTTTTTCTTATATTTTTTAAATTAGTATTTTTGAATTCACCATAATTTTTTATTAAATAATCTGTTTGTGTAGTCAAATCTCTATAATATTTTTTTATCATATATATAATTTGATAAAAAAATTATTTTAAAATAATTAAATAAAATGAAATATGATTTTCATTTCTATAAATTTTATGTATTGTAACTGAATTATATTTAGATCTTCTAATTATATTAACAATATCAAAATTAAAGGGTACTTTAATAGCTACTAATTTTGTATTGCTAATAATAGAATTACAAATATCTATTATATTTATTTCATCTAAATATAAATTCAAATTATTAATTTTTTTATAATCTTTACCACCCCATGGTGGATCAAAGAAAACAACATCTTGATTAATAGTATCCATTAAATCTAAATAATCTCCACAATGAATATTAACTTTATCCATAAGTTTGTATTCTGTTAAATTATTATGTAAAATATCACAATGTAATTCTATTATTTCAACACTATTTACTTTTGAGAAATTTTGAGCAAAATTAATTGTATTACCACCCATGTTAGCAGTGGAATCAGTTATAACTAAATCTGTAGAATTATCAAAATGAGATTTAATAATATCAGATATTATTTGTGCTTTACTAGGATCTGTTATACTATAAACACCTATATTAGATAATTGTAAATTTTCAAAATTAACATCTTTATTTTTTGGAAAAAATCTAGTAAATAATTCCTGATCATAATCAATCAAAATTGGTTCAATTTCAGGAATAAATTTTTTTCTTTTTTTTTGTAATTCATCAGTCAAACCCCCACCTTTTATATAATCTTTAAATACAAAATAAAAATATTCAGTTTCATTATAAATTTTTCTTTGATATTTCATAACTAATATAATTTAAATTATATTTTTTTTTTATTGAATAAAATGATTATTAAAATAGAAATAACTAAAATAATTACTAAAATGTACATAATAAATAAAATAATTAAATAAGGATACAATCTTTCAGTTAAATTAGATATTACTGGTTCTACAATATTTTCATTTAATTTAACTTTATTTTCTTCCTTTTTTAATTCTTGAATACATTTATAAAGAATATCGCTAGTAAGTTTTTGTAACATATTTAATATAAAAGTTTAGAAAAAAAAATAATAATTTAAAGGTAATTTAATTTATTATTATTATTATTATTAATGAGTAATTTTATCGAAAATATAGTAGTAGATAAAGAAAAAAAAGGTTCATATATACTTGGATTACAAGATGGTAATCAAGTAAATGATATTGTTTTTACAAGTCCTATTGTAAGAACACCATTTGGTATTGAAAATTACAAAAATAAACAAAATATAAATATTGAATTCACTGATATGACACATGATAATGAAGTTTCTAATTTTTATAGTTATTTAAAAAGTATTGAAGAAAATATTCAAAATGTACAATTAGAAGATGTAAATTTGTCTGAATTAGATTTTGTATCTTCAATTAAACAAACAGGTAAATTTGATCCAATGATCAGAGTTAATATTGATAATGATTCAGAAATTCCTTATGATGGATGTCCAAAAAATACAAAGATTAAAGCTATCATTAAATTGAAAAAAATATGGATTTGGAATGAAAGATGGGGTTTATATTGGGTAATTGATAGATTGGAAAATCATAATTAAAATTTCTTTTTAAAAAAACAATAAATAATTAATATAATCAAAATAGGTACAGTAATTAATAAAAAACTAAAATTATTTAATTTAGTTTTTTCTTGGCAACTGGTACAATTTAAAGTAGAATAATCAATTAAATTAGAATTAGATAAATTATTATTAATATCTTTGTTATTTCTAATAAAAATGTTTTCTTCTTGAGTTGTCTGATAATCACTAGTTAGATCATATTCGCTTTCTGATAAATTATCAGTTTTCATTATTATTCTTTAGAAATTAATTTTTACATTTATTATCTGCAAAAGTACAACCAATATTTTTACAGATTTTTGTATCTTTAATTGAATTACATAAAATAGTTGTACTTATTTGATTATCATTTCTATCTGATACTTGTTTTGAATAACATAGTCCATTATATTCTTTATTTAAATCTTGAAAATAATTACAACCAATTTCTTTACATTTGGAATATGATACATTCTCACCATTATAATAATTTAAACAAATATCTTCTTCTGTTTTAAGTTTATTACTAACACATAAATTTAATTCACTTTTAGAAATATTTACTGTTTTGCATCCAACTTCTTCACATTTTTTTTTTTTAAATTCATTAAATCCTGTATAAGGTATTATTAAATCATTAATATCTCTTTTAACTTCAACAAAACAATTGTAATTATTTTTTGGAGTATCTTTTTTACATAAATTTTTTAATAAAAAATCAGGTGTATTAAAATTTCTACAAACAATATTTGAATCTAAATTATTTGGTAAGCAATTTGAATCTGTCCAATTACAATCAGTTTTTTTATGACAATCAACTTTATCAAATGTATTTTGACAATACTCTAAATGATTATTATAAAAATTACTAACACATTTATTTCTACCATCATCTAAATTAATAAAGTTACATCCAACTTTTTGACAAGATTCTTTTTTGTGATAAGGATTAGAATCAAGATAGTCATTATTATAAATATCACATACACTTTCAACATCAATTTCTGAATTTACAAATCCTCTTTTAATACAATTATTTAAATGATTATTCCATACACAATTTAAATTTTCTTGACATGTTTTATGATTTTTTTCTAAGCATTTTTTATTTGGATCATCCCATTCTCTAGTTGTACTATCTTCAATTTCTAAATTTTCATAAATGATTCTCTTTTTTGATGTAAGTAAAAAAATAAAGATTAAAATGAATATTATTACTAATATTTTATTCATTATAATAAGATAATTTAAAAAAAAATGAATTTTTTTATATTTAATTACTAATGGAATGGCTTAAAGCCAAATTAATATTTTAAGATAATTACAAAATGTCCGTAGATAATTATACCTATAACGAAGATACAACTAGTATTGATAAAATCCAATTCTCTATTTTTGGAAATGATTTAGTTAAGAATTATTCAGCTGTCAAAAAAGATCCATTTGGAATAAATTTGGCAGAATCATATGATAATTTTGAACCAAAAAAGGGAGGTTTGGTAGATTTAAGGTTAGGTACTTCTGATATTCATCAGACTTGTACTACATGTGGATTAGATTCAATTAATTGTCCAGGTCATTTTGGACATACAGATTTAGCTGATCCTGTTTTTCATATTGGATTTCTAGATCATGTTAAATATACTTTATCATGTGTATGTCTCAAGTGTTCATCATTATTAGTCGATAAAACAGAAGAGGAATTAGAAGAGATTTTAAAAAATAAGAAAGGAAAATCCAGATTTAATGAAATTAGAAATTTATGTAAAAATGTTAGTTATTGTACTAGAATTGACAATAATTGCGGTGCACCAGTTCCAAAAATTAAACATGAAATCAAAAAATCAACTGGTACTGTCAAAATTATTATTGAAACAGAAGTCTCTTCTTTAGTAAAAGATGAAAAAACTGGAATAACAAGTGAACAAAAAAAGAAAATCAAAGAATTTATTTCACCAAAAACTTGTTATGATATTATGAAAAATATTAGTGATAATGATTGTAGACTTTTGGGATTTAATCCCGAAATCAATAGACCAGAAGACTTGATTATTAAAAGTTTTCCTATTCCTCCTGTAATCATTAGGCCTACAGCTAAAATTGATTTCTTAGCTTCTTCTACTATGGAAGATTCTATGACTTTGAAAATTTCTGATATTATTAAAGCCAATACTAGAATTAGAAAACAATTGGATAAAGAAAGTTTGACAGGAGAAGAGTCAAAATATAATTTAGATAATCATCATTTGTTACAATATCACATTGCAACTTATTTTGATAATGAATCTGTAGCTTTGCCAAAATCAGAATATAAAACTGGTGGTAAACCATCAAAATCAGTATCAGATAGAATTAAAGGAAAAACAGGAAGAGTAAGATCTAACCTTATGGGTAAGAGAGTTGACTTTTCCAGTAGAAGTGTTATTACTTCAGATCCAAACATTGATATTGATGAAGTTGGTATTCCAGAAATGGTAGCAAGAGATTTAACTTTTCCAGAGGAAGTTACACCTTATAACATTGAGAGACTTTCTAAGCTAGTTAAGAACGGTAGAGATGTTTATCCTGGTGCTAACTTTGTCTTTAAACAATCCACAGTTGGTGGATCAAAAAAATTCATCATTGATTTGAAATATAAGAAAAATGCAATTAAATTGAATTATGGTGATATTGTAGAGAGACATGTTGTTGACGGAGATTATGTTTTATTCAATAGACAACCTACTCTTCATAAGATTAGTATGATGGGCCATAAGATCAAAGTCATTCCCAATCAATCAATTAATACATTTAGAGTCAATGTATCTGTAACTGAACCATATAATGCTGATTTTGATGGTGATGAAATGAACTTATTTGTACCTCAATCTATTCAAGCTCAAACTGAGTTAGAGATGATTGCAAATGTTAAAAAACAAATTATATCTCCCAAAGATAGTAATCCTATTATTGGGTGTAAACAGGATGCATTGTTAGGAGCTTATCACTTAACTCTAGATCAGACTAGATTAACAGGTGAAGAAGCAATGAGTTTACTAATGTATACAACTTCAGAAAATCTAAGTGGTTTACAAAAAGATAAAACTTATACTGGTCAAGAATTGTTTTCTTTGATTATTCCAGAAGGTATTAATACAAAGAAAGTTAATGATAATGGTGATGTTTTCTTTGAAATTAAAAATGGTAATTTAAAAAAAGGGAAACTTGACAAGTCGTCATTGTCTAATAAAAAGAATAGTATTATCCATTATATTTGGGATAAATACGGTTCTGATAAGACTAGAAAATTTATCGATGATACACAAAGATTGATTCTAAACTATTTAATGTTATCTGGACAAACTGTTGGGTTTGGTGATACATTGGTAGATGGAAAAACTCTTCAAAATATTAGAGGTATTATCGACACTAAGCTTCTAGAAGTTAATCATCAGATTACCGAGATGGAAAATGATAGTAGTGTGATGAATGTTTCTCTTTTTGAAGATACTATGTCAGGAGATCTAAATACAATTGGTGGTAATATCAGTAAGATGGTAGCAGATCAATTAGATCCTTTGAATAACTTTGCTCTAATGGCTAATTCTGGTTCTAAAGGATCTAGTTTAAATATTGGACAAATTATGGGTTGCTTAGGTCAACAGATTGTAGATTCTAAAAGAATTCAAAAGAAAGTAAATAATAGAACTTTAGCTCATTATCATCAAGATGATGATACTCCTTTTGCAAGAGGTTTTGTTAAATCATCATATGTTGATGGATTAAAATCCCAAGAATTCTTTTTCCACACTATGGGTGGAAGAGAAGGTTTGATTGATACAGCTATTAAAACAGCTGTTACAGGTTATATTTCCAGAAAATTGATTAAAGGTATGGAAGATATTCATATTGAATATGATGGTACAGTAAGAAATGCTAATGGTACTATTATTCAATATTGTTATGGTGATAATGGTGTTAATCAAACAGTTCAAACAGAAATTAAACTTATAAGTTTAGCTATGAATGATGTAAAACTAAAAGACAAATTTATGTTTACCAGTTCAGAAATAAAAGATATTTCTAAGAAACTCAAAGTCAAAGAG
>JGI20157J14317_10002111_pt1 | contig 17386 bp, 14 predicted proteins | sample COG_07_FD_14317 | JGI IMG/M metagenome (IMG submission 14317)
GCGAGGAAACATGTGTATCGAAATTATTTTATTAATCAACCACTAGATCGAGCTAGTGAGTCTATTGTTAGTCTTCCGTCTTTTGTTGATGCAGAAGCACGTATTACATATCAGTTGAATGATCGCTGGGAGTTTTACGTAAAAAGTGAAAACATTTTCAATGCCCCTCAATTTCAATGGGCGAACTATCAAGTCTACGGCACTAGATTTCTTTCTGGAATCCGTTATAATTTTGACTTAAGCCTTTAAGCTAAATCATTTTAGTTGCTAAACAAAATCATTGGTTTGATTGCGGGTTTGTATATTTTAAGTTAAATTCGCCTAAAATTAGGATCTTCATTAAGATTAAAAATATTTGATGTGTTCAATACGCAAAATTACTACTAATTTTTTATATATTTTAATATACTTNTATGAAGAACCACGAAGGTCTCAATCCTCAGGAAATTGTTGGTAAACAGATTTGCACATTACGAAAACAACTCAAATTAACACAAGCTTCTTTGGCTTCCAGTGCAGGGATGGAAGAAAGCGCTTTGCAAAGGATTGAAGCTGGAAGAACAAACCCAACGATCAAAACCTTGTACAAAGTATCTAAATCTTTGAATGTAGAAATCAAAGATTTGTTTGAAAATTTATAAAACGACCTTCTCCTTGATGGTATAATTTTAGCTTANATTTGTTTTTATTTATTAAAAATTATTACAAATGAGAACAGCTCTTTCCCTTGTTTTTAGTTTCNTTTTATTTACTTCTTGCGCTCCTGATACTGCAGATCTGATCATTCATAACGCAACTGTTTATACTGTTAACGAAAGCTTTGAAACTGCAACAGCAGTTGTTGTAAAAGATGGTAAGTTTATCGCTATTGGCGGAGAAGATTTATTGAATCAATACAAGGCCCGAAGTGTAGTAGATCTTAAAGGATTTTCAGTATACCCCGGATTTATAGATGCTCATTGCCATTTTTATAATTTCGGATTATTGCAAGAGCAATTGGATTTGAGTGGTACTAAAAGTTTTGAAGAGGTAGTAGACAGAGTAGCTAGTTATATAGCAACCAACCCCGGAGTGCCTGTTCTAGGGCAAGGCTGGGATCAGAATTCTTGGGAAGTAAAAGAATACCCTACAAAAGATATATTAGATAAACGTTTTCCTGAGCAGTTGATCGCTTTAAAACGTGTTGACGGGCACGCACTTTTGGTGAATCAAACAACATTAGATTTGGCAGGTATCAATTCAACTACTTCAGTCGATGGTGGTGTATTTGTTCGTGCAGAAGGGGTGCTAACAGGTGTATTGATAGATAACGCAATGGATCAAGTCTACGCTGCATTACCAAAGCCAACGAAACAACAACAAACAACTGCCTTGTTAGCAGCACAAGCTATAGCCTTTAAAAACGGTTTGACTACTGTTGATGATGCTGGCTTAGATAAAGAACAACTTCAGTTAATTGAGAGCTTACATGAAGAGGGAGTTTTAGATATCCGTGTCTATGGAATGATTAGTAATACGCCAGAAAATTTAGCTTATTATCTAGAAAAAGGAACAACACAAACGGAGCGATTGAACATACGTTCTGTAAAAGTATATGCGGATGGTGCGCTAGGAAGTAGAGGAGCAGCTTTGAAAAAAGAATATTCAGATGCTCCAGGAAATCATGGATCTTTTGTCACTCCAGTTGATCAAATAGAAGCACTTGCATATGTTTTAGCAAAAAAAGGTTTTCAGATGAATACCCATGCAATTGGAGATGCAGCCAACTATGAGGTGTTGAATGCCTATAAAAAAGCATTGACAATAGATGCTGATCCTCGGTGGAGAATTGAACACGCGCAAATTGTTTCTTTAGAAGATCGTGAGTTTTTTGGAACCAAGATTATCCCTTCAATCCAGCCAACACATGCAACTAGCGATATGTTTTGGGCAGACGAACGTTTGGGAGATGATCGAATGCAAGGAGCTTATGCCTACAAAAGCTTGCTCGATTGGTCGGGTAGGGTAGCATTGGGAACAGATTTTCCTGTTGAGCATGTAAGTCCATTAAAAACTTTTTATGCCGCAGTTGCTCGTACAACTGAAGAACAACTTCCTGAAGGTGGATTTCAAATGGGCGACGCACTTACTCGAATGGAGGCTTTAAAAGGGATGACGCTATGGACAGCTTATGCTAATTTCGAAGAAGAAATTAAAGGCAGTATTGAAGTTGGAAAGCTAGCTGATATGGTAATCTTGAAGCAGGATATCATGAATATTGATATTCACGAAGTGCCACAGGTAGAAGTTATCGCTACAATTGTTGATGGAAACATAGTTTATCGTGCATCCAATTAATATTACTCGTTAAGAATGTTTGTTAATTTGATTAAATTTAAGCATATTTTTTAAGTTTTTAAATCAATTCACCTTTTTTAATTTATATATTAAATCAAAAACAACATTTTAATTTATTAACATTATTTTAAAGCTATATTTGCTTAAAAATAATAATTATGTGTGGTATAGTTTGTGCTTTCGAATTGAAACAACCTTCAGAAGAATTACGTCCTCAGGTATTGGGTATGTCAAAAAGTATCCGTCACAGAGGTCCGGATTGGAGTGGTATTTTTTCAAATTCCAAAACCGTTATGGCGCATGAGCGTTTAGCGATTGTCGATCCAACTTCAGGAAAACAACCCTTATTTAGTGCCGATGGACGCTACGTCCTAGCGGCTAACGGAGAAATATACAATCACAAAGAATTACAAGCACAACTAGGAGGGAAATATGACTTTCAGACGGCATCTGATTGTGAAATCATTTTGGCTCTCTATCAAGATAAAGGATCAGATTTTATTGATGAATTGAATGGTATTTTTGGTTTCGCTTTATATGATACAGTAAAAGATGAATACTTTATTGCTCGCGATCATATGGGAATTATTCCTTTGTATATGGGGTGGGATCAAAACGGCACTTTTTATGTAGCTTCTGAGTTAAAAGCATTGGAAGGAGTGTGTACTAAAATCGAGCTATTTCCTCCGGGACATTACATGACAAGTGAAACAAAAACCCCAGCGCAATGGTACACTCGAGATTGGATGGAATTTGACGCTGTAAAAGATAATGAAACAAGTATCGATGACTTACACGATTCTTTAGCGGCAGCAGTTCGTCGTCAATTGATGAGTGATGTCCCTTATGGTGTTTTGTTGTCAGGTGGTTTGGATTCTTCTGTAACTTCGGCTTTGGCAAAATTGTATGCTGCTAAGAGGATTGAAGCTGATGATGAACAGGTAGCTTGGTGGCCACAATTACATTCTTTTGCAGTTGGACTTGAAGGATCTCCGGATCTGGAAGCCGCAGCTAAAGTAGCTAAGCATATTGACACAGTGCATCATGAAGTGAAATTTACAATCCAAGAAGGTTTAGATGCGATTCGTGATGTGGTATATCATTTAGAAACCTATGATATTACAACAATAAGAGCGTCTACACCCATGTATTTGTTAGCCCGTGCTATTAAGGCTTTGGGAATTAAAATGGTACTTTCTGGCGAAGGAGCTGATGAGTTGTTTGGAGGATATTTGTATTTCCATAAAGCACCCACTCCAAAAGATTTCCATGAAGAAACAGTAAGAAAACTAGATAAACTGCACCAATACGATTGCCTGCGTGCAAATAAATCATTAGCAGCTTGGGGAATAGAGGGGCGTGTTCCTTTCTTGGATAAAGAATTTATGGATGTTGCAATGCGCATCAATCCGTCTGATAAAATGATAACCTCCGATCGTATGGAAAAGTGGGTTATTCGAAAAGCATTTGAGCAGTATTTGCCAGAAAGCGTTGCTTGGAGGCAAAAAGAGCAATTTTCGGATGGAGTTGGATATGATTGGATTGATACTTTGAAAGAAGTGGTAGAGGACAACGTAAGTGATGAGCAAATGAAAAATGCACATCATAAGTTCCCAATCCAAACACCTCAGAATAAGGAAGAGTTTTACTATCGTTCAATTTTTGAAGAGCATTATCCAAGCGATACAGCAGCTTTGTGTGTGCCATCTGTACCTTCTGTAGCGTGTAGTACTCCAATTGCTTTGGAGTGGGATGAGGCGTTTAAAAACATGAATGATCCGAGTGGAAGAGCCGTCGCTCAGGTTCATGATGAAGCGTATTAGTGGTATAAGAAATAACAGCTCAGAACCCTTGGTTTTTCCAAGGGTTTTTTGTTTTGCAAAGCCATTGACTTTCACACACAAAATGTTAATAACTTCAAGGGTTTGAGGTTGGTTTTTTTGGTCAAAACAAGGGGCTTTTCGTATATTTGAAAGTACTCTGAATCTCAGGATTCTTAACTAAAAAAAACAATGAGCGAAGAACCCAAAAAACAGCAATATTCTGCTGATAGTATTCAGGCCCTAGAGGGGATGGAACATGTTAGAATGCGCCCATCAATGTACATCGGGGATGTAGGCGTTCGTGGATTACATCACTTGGTTTACGAAGTAGTCGATAACTCCATTGATGAAGCCCTCGCGGGACATTGTGATACGATCTCAGTGATCATTAACGAAGACAATTCTGTTACCACAAAAGATAACGGGCGTGGTATTCCAATTGGTATGCACAAAAAAGAAGGCGTTTCTGCCTTGGAAGTTGTGATGACTAAAATTGGTGCTGGTGGTAAATTTGATAAAGATTCCTACAAGGTTTCTGGAGGTTTACACGGAGTAGGTGTCTCTTGTGTGAATGCACTTTCCGAGGTTTTAACCGCTACTGTTTATTTAGATGGAAAAGTATACGAACAGGTATACGAAAGAGGGAAGCCTCTAGCTCCAGTTAAAGAAATTGGAACTTCTGACAAAAGAGGAACGACGGTTACTTTTAAGCCAGATCCTCAGATTTTCCAACAGGTTTTAGAATATAATTATGACACCTTAGCTAGTAGAATGCGCGAGCTTTCTTACCTAAACAAAGGTATTACCATTAACCTTGAAGATCGCAGAAATAAAAATGATGAGGGAGAATTTGTAAGCGAAGTATTCCACTCTAAAGAAGGCCTTAAAGAATTTATTCGCTTTTTGGATTCTTCTCGGGAGTCAATCATTCAAGATGTAATTTCGATTGAAGGCGAGAAAAACGGCACACCAGTTGAGGTTGCTATGATTTATAACACTTCTTATTCCGAAAATTTACATTCTTATGTAAATAATATCAACACACACGAAGGTGGAACTCATCTTGCTGGTTTTAGAAGAGGGTTGACATCGACACTTAAGAAATACGCAGACGGTTCTGGTTTATTAGATAAATTGAAATTTGAGATTAGTGGTGATGATTTCCGTGAGGGATTGACTGCTATTATTTCTGTGAAAGTTGCAGAACCTCAGTTCGAAGGGCAAACCAAAACCAAGCTAGGAAATAGAGAAGTAACTTCTGCAGTTTCTCAAGCAGTTTCTGAAATGTTAGAAAATTACTTAGAAGAACATCCCAACGATGCCAAGATCATTGTTCAAAAAGTAATTTTAGCTGCTCAAGCCCGCCATGCTGCCCGTAAGGCTCGTGAAATGGTACAACGTAAAACCGTAATGAGTGGTGGAGGTCTTCCAGGTAAACTTTCGGATTGCTCTGAACAAGATCCAGCTGTATGCGAAGTGTTCTTGGTTGAGGGAGATTCTGCAGGTGGAACAGCAAAACAGGGAAGAGATCGAAACTTTCAAGCTATCTTGCCTCTACGTGGAAAGATTTTGAATGTTGAAAAAGCCATGCAACACAAGGTTTTTGAAAACGAAGAAATTCGAAATATCTATACTGCACTTGGTGTAACTATCGGAACTGAAGAAGATAGTAAAGCCCTAAACCTTTCAAAACTTCGTTATCACAAAGTAGTCATCATGTGTGATGCCGATGTCGATGGGAGTCATATTTCTACATTAATTCTAACGTTCTTTTTCCGTTATATGCGTGAATTAGTAGAGTCGGGCTATGTTTATATTGCTACTCCTCCTTTGTTTTTAGTCAAAAAAGGAGCTAAGAAGCAATATGCTTGGAACGATCAAGAGCGCGAAACATTAATGGAATCGTTTGGTCAAGGTTCTTCTGTACAACGTTACAAAGGTCTTGGAGAGATGAATGCAGAACAATTGTGGGACACAACCATGAATCCTGAATTCAGAACTTTACGTCAGGTTACAATCGACAACGGAGGTGAAGCGGATAGAGTATTCTCTATGCTAATGGGGGATGAAGTTCCACCACGAAGAGAGTTCATCGAGAAAAATGCGATTTACGCAAATATTGACGCCTAGTATATAACAGTATAAATTTTTATTAAAAAACTAAAATTCACATAAATTATGAAAGTAACCGTAGTAGGAGCTGGAAATGTAGGAGCCTCATGTGCCGAGTACATTGCAATAAAAAGAATTGCTAGCGAGGTTGTTTTATTGGACATCAAAGAAGGATTTGCAGAAGGAAAGGCTTTAGATCTTACCCAAACTGCAACAACATTAGGATTCAATACCCGAATTACGGGTGTAACCAACGATTATTCTCAAACAGCTAATAGCGATGTGGTTGTTATAACTTCTGGGATTCCAAGAAAACCAGGGATGACTCGTGAAGAATTGATCGGAATCAATGCTGGAATAGTAAAATCAGTAGCGGAAAGTATATTAACTCACTCTCCTGAGGCTATTATTGTTGTAGTTTCTAACCCAATGGATACAATGACCTATTTAGCACTTAAAGCAACGGGTCTTCCTAAAAATAGAATTATTGGAATGGGCGGTGCTTTAGACAGCTCTCGTTTCAAGACCTATTTATCAAAAGCACTAGACAAACCCGCAAATGATATCCAAGGAATGGTAATTGGAGGTCACGGTGACACAACCATGATCCCTTTAACACGTTTGGCCAGTTATAACGGTACACCTGTAAGCAATCATTTATCAGCTGAAGCGCTCGAAGAAGTTGCTGCAGCAACAATGGTAGGTGGAGCAACACTAACTAAACTTCTGGGAACTTCTGCTTGGTACGCTCCCGGAGCATCGGTTGCTTATTTAGTTGACAGTATCATCAATGATCAAAAACGCATGATTCCTTGTTCTGTATTTCTTGAAGGAGAATATGGAGAAAGCGATATCTGCATTGGTGTTCCTTGTATCATTGGAAAAGATGGTGTTGAACAAATTTTAGACATTCAACTCGACGCAAACGAACAAGAAAAATTCAAGAAAAGTGCTGTTGCAGTTCGAGCAATGAACGACGCTTTATCTAGTAATTTATAGCATTTCATCGAAAATCACAAGAAACCGCCCCTTTGGCGGTTTTTTTGCATACAAAACAATCCTATAAAGTTGTTAAATCTTAGCTTATATTTTATATTTGCTCGCCTTTAACACGCTTAAAAATCAAACTAATGCAGAATAACGGACTAATAAAAGTTTTTGGAATCCTTTTTGGAATCGTAAGTATCTACCAACTTTCTTTTACTTTCATTTCAAGTGGCCAAGAAGACAAAGCTTCTTCTTATGCTATCAGTAGAGTTTCAGAAGATCAAGCCGATTATGTTTCTCTTAGAGAACAAGTCGAAACCAACTACTTAGATTCAATTGGAAATTTCCTCTTTATGGATTTACATCGTACAACGATGCCAAAGGGAAAGAACTAAACAAAGGTCTTGACCTGAAAGGAGGAATCAACGTGATTCTTCAAATTTCGGTTAAAGATATCTTGAAAGGATTGGCGGATTACACCAAAAACCCAACTTTTAATCAAGCGCTTGATGATGCTGACTTACTTCAGAAAAGTACAGACGAGCCTTATGTTGAGTCATTCTTTACTGCGTTTGATGCTATTAAAGGTGAAACTACTCTTGCTAACCCAGAGATTTTCGCAAACAAAACTTTAAGTGATGTTATTAATTTTGAAATGACAGACGACCAAGTGCGTCCGATTATTCGTCGTAAAATTGATGAGTCTATCGTTTCTGCTTTTGAAGTATTAAGAAAACGTATCGATAAATTTGGAGTAACACAACCGAACATTCAACGTTTGGGAACTTCCGGAAGAATCTTAGTTGAACTTCCTGGTGCTCGTGACGTAGAACGTGTTAAGAATTTACTTCAGAGTACAGCACAACTTGAGTTTTGGGAAACATACAAAAACGATCAGTTCGTAAACTTCCTTTATGCAGCCAACAACTTGTTGATTGAAAAAGGAGTTAAAGAAAATAAAGAAGAAACGGAAGCTTCTGCTATTGACGATTTATTAGCTGATGTTGAAGCGAAAGATTCTGCTTCTATTGCTGCTGGAAATCCACTTTTAGATTTAGTTAAAGGATACGGTTACCAAGGTGGACCTGTTATAGCTCAATTTGCTAAGAAAGACAGAAGCACAGTAATGGGATATTTAGATCTTCCTGAGGTTCGCAGATTATTGCCACAACAATATCGTTATGTAGAATTTGCTTGGGGAAAAGAACAAGAAGGATCTGAAATAATTGATTTATATATTTTGAAATCAAACCGCGAAGGAGTTCCTCCTTTAAGTGGTGGGGTTATAGTTGATGCTTTACAATCATACGACCAAGTTGGCCAGCCTTCTGTATCCATGCAAATGGATTCTAAAGGAGCTCGTATTTGGGAGAATATGACTGGAAAAGCATCGAAAGAAGCAAGCAATATTGCTATCGTTCTTGATAACACTGTTTATTCTGCCCCTGGGGTTTCTAAAGGAGCAATAACAGGTGGGCGTTCAGAAATTTCTGGAAGTTTTACACTGAACGAAGCAATTGACTTAGCAAACGTTTTACGTGCTGGTAAGCTTCCTGCTTCTGCTGATATTATTCAATCTGAAATTGTTGGACCTTCCTTAGGAAAAGAAGCTATTCAGAGTGGAATTTACTCGTTTGGAATTGCCTTAATCATTGTATTGTTATGGATGATTTTCTACTACGGTTCTTCAGGAATTTTTGCTGATGTTGCTTTAGTATTGAACATCTTATTGATCTTTGGAATTTTAGCAGGTCTAGGAGCCGTATTAACCTTACCTGGAATTGCAGGGATTGTGTTAACAATCGGTATTTCGGTAGATGCTAACGTACTAATCTTTGAGCGAATTCGAGAAGAATTGAAGAAAGGAAAAGGACAATTGAAAGCTGTTGCTGATGGTTTTGACAATGCATTGTCTTCTATTTTAGATGCAAATATAACGACTGGTCTTACAGCCTTAATCTTATTTGTATTTGGAACAGGACCTATCAAAGGATTTGCAACTACCTTACTGATCGGTATCGCTACCTCACTCTTTACTGCAATTTTCATTACGAGACTTTTAATTGATTCACGTTCCGTAAAAGGAAAACTAGTTTCATTTGCAACATCTTGCCACTAAAAGTTTATTCCAGAACATGACCATTACGTTCTTAGAAAAAAGAAAAACTGCTTATTTAGTATCTGGAGTTTTAATCGTAGCAAGTCTTGTTTCTTTAACGATAAATGGTTTGAATCAAGGTGTCGATTTTATTGGAGGTCGTTCGTATACTGTACGTTTCGATAAAATAGTAAACCCAACCGAAGTTGAAAGTGTTCTTGTCGGTGCTTTCGGTAGTGTTGAGGCTAAAACTTTTGGTGACGACAACCAGTTGAAAATTACAACCAAGTATAAAGTTGATGAAGAAGGGACTGCAATTGATGTAGAAATCTACGAAAAATTATACGCAGGTCTTCAAGCTTATCTTCCAGCTGGAATTAGCTATAACGAATTTGTAAACGGTTCGGATTCTAAAACAGTAGGGATTATGTCTTCTATTAAAGTAGGGCCAACAATTGCAGATGATATTAAGAAAAATTCTTACTTAGCCGTTTTTGGATCTTTGATCGTAGTATTCCTTTATATCTTATTACGTTTCCGTAAGTGGCAGTTCTCTCTTGGAGCCGTAGCTGCTGTTTTCCACGATGTATTAATTGTATTGGGTATATTCTCTCTTACGTATTCTATCATGCCTTTTAGCATGGAAATAAATCAGGCCTTTATTGCTGCCATATTAACGGTAATTGGATATTCTCTGAATGATACAGTAGTTGTTTTTGACCGTATACGAGAATTTACTAACGATCACACGAAGTGGGAATTGAATACTACAGTTAATGCGGCATTAAATAGCACATTGAGTAGAACGTTGAATACGTCGTTGACAACCTTATTGGTATTATTAGCCATCTTTATTTTTGGTGGGGAATCTATCCGAGGCTTTATGTTTGCCTTGATTGTTGGAGTAATTGTAGGAACTTACAGTTCTGTATTTATTGCTACGCCAGTAATGTTTGACACACAAAACAAAAAGACTATAGAAGAATAAGCTTTGAGTCTTTACTGAATAAAAAAAATCACGACTTAGGTCGTGATTTTTTTTGTTAAAACTTTTCTTGAAATATTAAATCCTGAGGTGTATAATTAAAAACTTTTTTTAAGAACCCGTATGTGCTCTAGATGATGCTTACTGTGCCAAGAGTATATCGCCAGCACAACGTAAAGTGGGTATTCTTTGGAGCCTTCAGGATGGAAATAAGTACGTTCCATTTGAGTGGTCGAAAGCTTATTGAAGAAGCTAACCCATCGATGATGAATACCTTCTATAATAGATAGACTAGGGGAAAGGTCACTAGAAGTAGCGTCCTCTTGTTCGGCCCAATCGGTTTCAGTATAACCTTTTATTTTAGGAGTATCTTCGAGTAATGCATGCTTGCATCTAAGGTAAGCATGGGAATGACTGTCGGCTAAGTGATGAACAACTTGAGCTACAGTCCAACCACCTTCTCGGTAAGGAGTTTGTAATTGACTTTCATTAAGACTGCTTACTTCTTCTTTAAGTAGTTTTGGGAAGTCCTTTAAAATGGATAGTGCTTTGCTTCTATCTTCAATAGAAGGTTGTGCGGCTGGCCATTCAAATTTTCCTGTAGGGTAACGTAAAAGATCTAGGGGGGTCATAGGTTATTGGTTTGAATTTGATTTTTTAAACATAAAGAAAAGACCAAAAAGAATCATTGGAATACTTAGCCATTGTCCAGTCGATAAGAGGGGGATATAGGTTTCAAAACCACCTTGGCTTACTTTTACAAATTCCACTAAAAAGCGAACACTAAAAAGTACGACAAAGAACATTCCAAATAAGTATCCATTGGGTCGGTTTACTTTGTTGTTGTATAAATAGCGCAGTAAGAAAAAAAGGATAATGTATCCGATGGCTTCGTACAATTGAGCAGGATGTCTAGGAGCAATTTCTCTTCTGTTAAGAAAGACTACACCAAAATTATTGCCTGTATAATTCCCAACAATTTCTGAGTTAAAAAAATTCCCAACGCGAACCAGTGCTGCTCCTAAACTTACTGGAATAACCAGTCGATCTAAGATCCAGATTAACGGCTTATAATTGTATTGTTTTTGATATAAATACAAACCTATCAAAATTCCAATAGTAGCTCCATGGCTTGCTAGTCCTCTAAAACCAGTGAATTCATATCCATCGATTAAGCCGAATAAAAAGCTTGAACCTTCTAATGCTCGTATTGGTAAAAGAATTTCGATTAAATGATTTTGATAATAGCCCCAACTGTAAAAAAAAACTTCTCCAAGGCGAGCTCCGAGAACAGTAGCAATAACAACATAAAAAAGTAAGGGTTCTACATATTCTACAGACACCTTTTCTTTTTCATACATTTTTTTCATCAGATATAAACCCAGCGAAAATGCAACAACAAACATTAAACTGTAATAATGTACTCCAAAACTTCCAATTTTAAATAAAGTGTCAGAAGGTGCCCATTGTATTTTTGAAAAAAGCATATGTGTCTAAATTAGTTGGTTAAAAGTAGCTATTTTTTATGAATCCTGCCAGATTTATGGAACAGGATCATATCCTCCTTTGGCCCAAGGATGACAGTTTAAAATGCGCTTAAGGGTTAGGTAAAAACCTTTGAATAAACCATGTTTTTCAAAAGCCTCAAGCCCGTATTGTGAGCAAGTTGGTGTATGTCTGCAAGACGGAGGTGTTAATGGCGATATGTATGAACGGTAAAATTTAATGAGCAAGACAAAGGGGAGGATTAAGATTCTTCTCATTGTCTAAGTTCTATTTAAAGACTAAATCCAGTTCCATCTTTTCCATCCTTCAGTTGAACGCCCAACGCAAGTAGTTCATCTCGAATACGATCTGAAGTAGCAAAATCCTTATTGTCTCGAGCAGTTTTCCGAATGTCGATTAACATTGAAACGGTACCTTCTAGGGCGGTGCTTACTGCTGATTGATTTTCAGATCCATCCAACAAAATACCCATGATATCCTCAACAAATTCATGCATTTTATGGGATAATTTATCTTGATCTTCTACAGAAATTGTAGCTGTTTCATTTTTAACTGCATTGATGAACCGAACGGCATCAAAAAGCTGAGCAATAAGAATCGGACTGTTGAAGTCATCATTCATGGCTGCATAACACTTGGTTTCCCAAGCATCAAAATCAAAACCTGATGTAGCTTCTGAGGACGGCAATTGTTTAAGCGTTTGCATACCTTCTTGAAGACGAATGAACCCTTTTTCGGAAGCCAATAATGCATCTTCACTCAAGTCTACAATACTTCTGTAATGAGCTTGTAACAGGAAAAAACGAACAACTGATGGTGTAAATGCTTTTGTAAAAATATCATTATCTCCCGAAAACATCGCGTCTGGAAGTATGTTGTTTCCAGTTGACTTTGCCATTTTTTGACCATTAAGAGTCAGCATGTTTGCATGCAACCAATAATTTACTGGAGCTTGATTGGTCATCGATTCGGCTTGCGCAATTTCACATTCGTGGTGTGGAAATTTCAAATCCATGCCACCTCCGTGAATATCAAATTGATTGCCAAGGTATTTTGTACTCATCGCAGTACACTCCAAATGCCAGCCTGGGAAACCATCACTCCAAGGCGAAGGCCATCTCATGATGTGTTTTGGCTCAGCTTTTTTCCAAAGCGCAAAATCCTGTGGACTCTTTTTGTCAGACTGACCTTCTAAGGTTCGTGTATTGTGAATGAGATCTTCAATTTTACGACCACTTAGTTTTCCGTAGTTATGGGTTTCGTTATACTTGAGAACGTCAAAGTAAACCGAACCATTGATTTCGTAAGCAAATCCTTTTTCAAGTATTGTCTTTATGATTTCAATTTGCTCAATAATATGACCCGTTGCTGTAGGTTCAATACTAGGGGGGAGGTTATTGAATTTAGCAAGTGTATCGTGGAAGTCAACGGTATAGCGTTGAACTACCTCCATGGGTTCAATAGCTTCTAACCGTGCTTTTTTTGCAATTCGATCTTCACCTTCGTCCGCATCATTTTCTAAATGTCCAGCATCGGTTATGTTTCGAACATAGCGCACTTTATACCCCAGGTGTTTTAGGTAGCGATAGATTAAATCAAAAGACATGAAGGTTCTACAATTTCCCAAGTGTACATTGCTGTAGACCGTAGGTCCACAAACATACATACCCACGTAGTTAGGTGTGATGGGTGTAAAAACTTCTTTTTTTCCACTAAGGGAATTGTATACAGAAAGTTGCTGCATTAGAATTCAGTGTCGAGTTGGATATAGTCCAAAAATTCGCGTTTGGTTTCTTTGTTTTTGAAAGCACCTCCAAATTCCGAAGTAATCGTGCTACTACTGATATCACGAATCCCTCTAGAATTTACACATAAGTGTTTAGCATCTATGACACAAGCTACATCTTCTGTTCCTAAAACTTGTTTGAGTTCTTCAACAATTTGTAAGGTAAGACGTTCTTGTACTTGTGGACGCTGTGCATAGTATTGTACAATACGATTCATCTTGGATAAACCGACAACAGTGCCTTTTGAGATGTATGCTACATGAGCTTTTCCTACAATGGGAAGTAAGTGATGCTCGCAAGTAGAGTATAGAGTAATGTTTTTCTCTACGAGAATTTCTCCATATTTATATTTATTGCTAAAAGTTGAAGCTTTTGGTTTTTTATCGGGGTGTAGCCCACCAAAAATTTCGTTGACATACATTTTGGCAACTCGATTAGGAGTTCCTTTGATGCTGTCATCTGTTAAGTCCATCCCAAGAATTTCTAGGATTTCCGCAACTTTTTCTTGTATTAATTCAACCTTTTTGGGGTTACTTAGCTCAAAAGCATCAGCACGTAAAGGTGTGGTAGCACTGCTACCTACATGATCATCGCCATAAGCATCGATCGTTTTTTCTAAGGAATTGTTCACTTTCATAGTATCTTTAAAGTCTCACAAAGATAATCATTTATGCTAGATTTTTTAGAGCATATTCCTTTTTAGATACAGGAGTTTTATTATAATTTAAGTGTGTAGGTTAAACCGACGGTAAAACGTTCTTTTTTAAGGTCAATATTATCTGTTAGACCAGTAGAAAAAAGTTGTTGTTGTCCATTAAATTCGCTGCTTACAATACTCAGGTCTAAAGAACTTCCGCCAAAGTTTATGCCACCACCAATGCTTTTGGATGAACTGCTGTTATCAAAGTTTTTTAGAGANGCACCTTGATTAATATAACCAGCTCGAATACTGTAATTTCCAAAGCGATATTCTCCACCAANTCTAAGAATNCCAGCGGCATTTACATTCTGAATTATAACATCATTTTGCTCATTTAGAGAATCGTCATTAGGTTCATTGAACTGCGCTTTGNCGTNGTTTACTTGAGTNTAATCAACACTGATNAATCCTTTTTGCCCAAAAATGTATGCAAAACTTCCACTGTACTTTGATGGGGTTTTGAAACGATATTCTGGATACGTATTGATTACGTCAGGTTCTATTNTAATATTACTCCCATCATTACTTGCTGCAAATTCTACAGTTTCTTCGGTAATAGAAAACCAAGTAGGGCTTTCGTAACTTAATCCAAATCGAATTTGNTTATTCAATTTGGCAATTGCTCCCACTTGAAGAGAGACTCCTTCCCCGAAAGAAAGAAGTTCATTATTCAAGCGAAATGCATTGAGAGTAGAACTGTCAGCATAATTGCCTTCATAAAAATCATTTACCTGACGATATTCTAATTTGTGGGAATTGATGTTGATACCCACATTGTACTTGTTTAAATATTCTCCACTAAAATTGAGGGTGTACTTTTTGATACCGCCGCTTCTTTGTGTTACATATTCATGTATATATCCCTCTGTTCCTGGACTAACATTACTTATATATGCCCTGTTTGTTGATTCATCGACTACTGCATCAATGATAAATGATTGGTAACCCAAAAATCCTTGTTGAGCATCAAAACCAATATTTTCTCCTAGGTATGAGTATAAAGCTGATTCGTTTTCGTCGGATCTAATTTGAAAACTACTTAACTCATAACCTTGAGCATTATTCAAAAAGTATTGATCGACTCCGGTTGAGTTGTAACCATCTGCTTCAAAAGCATCATTGAAATTGGCAGTTTTTTGGTAATTAAAAGCAAAACTAATCTTAGACCATGGGCTCTCTACTGTGTTCTTTAAAACTAAAGCAAAGCCTACTTGATCAAATTCGGAATCACTATACTTAGTCTCATAACTGCTTCCAAAATAGGTGGCGTTGGTTTGGTTTCGAATGGAACTCGTAGTGATACTGAATTGGGTGTGTTCGAAAACTGACCCAGCAGCTGGGTTGTTGTCCAAAGCGCCAAAATCTCCTCCTAAAGCTCCAAAAGCACCACCCATTGCTGTGTATCGAGCAGTTCCGTTGAGATCAGATGTGCTGTATCGGAGAATATCCTGAAGGGATTGTCCATTCATAGAAGTGACAAAAAAGAGCAATAATATGGCTTTGAAATAATGTTTCATAGGGTATAGTTGGAATGAATATGGATGTTAATTTCTTCTACTTGATCTTGATGAACGTGAGCCAGAGCTTGACCTAGAAGAAGAACTACTTCTGCTACTTGAACTTCGTGCATTGGAACTTCTTCTACTGCTGTTGTTATTGTAGTTAGCATTATTACTTCTCGAAGGTGTTGTTCTCGGTTTGTAATAGTTCGAATTTGTCCGTGTATTCGCGCTAGGTCTCGTAGCACTTGATCGACGAGCACTATTGTTGTTAGCTGGAGTTATATAACGTCTTGTGTAATTACGGATTTCTTCACCATTTCTTCGTGTTACATTAGATGAACTACGAACTAAATTTGGAACTCGTGCTACTGAATTTGTGCTTCTTGAACCAACATTTCCTCGACGTAGAGAAGTGCCAGATATTCTTGAAGCATTGGAGTTGGATCGTCTTGTAGTGTTCGATGAACCTCTTCTAGAATTAGAATAGGCTCTTCTTTTTGGTTGTACACTATTTCTAGCTACGCGATTAAAATATCGGTTATTGTAACGATTGTATCTGTTGTATCGATTGTACGGAAAATAACCTCCATAGGAATATGGATTGTAAAAACCATAGGCATAGGGAGCATAGTAGGGATTGTAAAACCCCCAACGGTAGGGATTGTAAGCTCCTCCAAAACTACCGTAAAAACCGCCTCCAAAGTTTCCATAACCAAAACGAAAGCCATTGTTGAAATACGGATCGTAGCCTAGGTAGTTGAAACGATTATCGATAGGGCTTCCGACGACATACACATTGGTGCTTTGTGGTGCACTTCCCCATTGTCCTTGGGGCACTTGTGCTGAGTTTGGAGGATTTCCAGTATAGTTGTCGGTGTCGGTTAAGTATACATCTCCAGCGGATTCATCCCATGCGTATTCTTTAGATTTTTCATCAAAATATTGAGAGTATCCGGTCGATTTGGGTGTTTGTTTTTTAGGAGTATTTTGAACCTGTTGCTCACTTCCGTAAATACCATCAGTGGCATAGTAGGAGGTAGGTTGAAAACTACCACAAGAATATAGAAAAATAGAAAAAACAATAAGAAACATAGTTCTTAAGATCGAAGCAGATGGATGATTTTTCATAACATTCAGTTTTAGTAGTTGTAACAAAAGTAAATTAAAAGAGATACAACTTGTGGTTCACTGCGAACTAATTCAAATTCTGTGCCAGAAAAATATATAATTAAAACACACTAATTATTAGACTACTATACCTTCTTGAATTGGCTTTGAAGTGTTAAACTCAAATAAACACCATTTTATTTAGACGTCACACCCGCATGGCTAGGACAATTTTTTAGTCTAAATTAAATTGTGATTCACCCTTTTTTTTAGTTGAATCTAGAATGAAATACTCTAAAAAAACTTAAATTTTAACTGAATTCCTTACTTTTGCTGTAGCGTTAGACGACTGAATTTTAGTTTTTTAATAAACGTAAATATTTTTTTTGAAAAGATTATTTTCTAATGGTGCCAATTGATTTTCAAAAACAAATAGTTTTAA
>JGI20157J14317_10002113_pt1 | contig 17379 bp, 16 predicted proteins | sample COG_07_FD_14317 | JGI IMG/M metagenome (IMG submission 14317)
AATGAACAGGCAGAGCAGCTGCGCGAAGAGCTGTTTAGCAAGCCACGCATGATTAGTTTTAGCCTTAACAAGAGCCCCGAACCAGATGCGGACCCCAGCGAGACCCAGTTGCAAGTGAGCATGTTGATATCTGAATACGGAGTGCCACAGAATATTGCTGTGCAGGATCCACCAGATGATCTGTCCGCTGACCAGTTGCAGGCCCTGCGCAGAGAAATTAATAATCAGCGTTTTAGGCCACGACTTGTCGCCGGCGAGACCCAGCCGGCGGAACATATTATTTTTTATGATAAACCGGCCCCCAAGAGCTAAAGGATTAGAGAGAGCTGTTTATGACTACTACAACTATCGCCAGCTTTAGGCAAAGATTTACCGGATTGCTTACCGCCATGGTTATTGGTCTGCTGTTAACTGCCTGCCAAATGCCCTCCTATACCCCTCCCGGAGGTGCCTCTGGACCCTCGGGTCCCAGCGGTGGAGGCTCAAGCGGTGGAGGCTCAAGCGGCGGCGGAGCTTCTGGCGGAGGGCCGAGCGGCGGCGGATCTAGCGGCGGTGGCCAGTCGGGTGGTGGAATGCCTGGCGGTGGAATGCCTGGCGGTGGAATGCCAGGGGGTGGAATGCCTGGCGGCAGTCAACCTGGAGAACAGCCCGGCGGACCAGCCGGTGGCCCCCAGGGTCAGGAGGGCGGTGGTTCCTCGGGAAGTGCTGGCGGCGGTCAGTCTGTTGAAGAGCTGGACCAGGCTCTGGACGACTCCCTTGACGGTTTTGATGATGCCGTTGGTGGCTCGGGTAAAAGCACCAATGAAATAGATATTCTTAGCCCTACCGGCAGCAGCGGTATGGAGAATAGCGACGAACCCCTATTTGAAGAGGGCGCAGAGGGAGGTATGGCCGAAGCCAATGCAGAGCTCGAAAAACGCGCTGCCGAAGGCAGCGGCGAGGGATCTGAAGGTGCTGAAGGTGCTGAAGGTGCTGAAGGTGCAGAGGGCGCTCAGACAGAAGGCGGTAAAACTCAGGGTCAACAAAGCGGAGGCTCAGGCGGCGCTGAGGGTGCACAGGGCGAAGCTCTGCCAATCCCAGATGATATAGATGATGGTCAGGGTGATGATATAGTTGAACGGCAGATACGCGATGCCGCCATGAAAGAGACAGACCCAGTGCTGCGTGAGCGACTGTGGGACGAATACCGACGTATAAAAAACCAGTAATCTAAACTTACCAGCAACTTGGACAACTAAATTTATACTTGGATGGAAAGAACTATGGAAACCAGCATTGCAGCGACTAACCCAGCCTATCAGGGCCACCGCAGACTGATTGCGGCAACTCTGTTTGCCTGTTGCGCTGTATTGGCACTNACGGCGCCTCCGGCTGCAGCTGCCACTGACAAAATCACCTCGTCCACCCTGCTGACCCTGAGCACCCCCAGCCAGCAGATTTCAGAAGCTGCGCTTTTAGATGTAGGCATCCCCACTCTTAATGATGGTCTCTACCTGACCGACGAAAATGACACTGTATTCCCCGAGGTACGCTATGCCGAGGCCATTTATTTCTCCAATCAGCTAGCCAAGGTGATGGAAAAAAGTGGCGCCTGGGGCGCTATTCGCGTTACCCCGACCGACAACGTAATTATGGATCTGTATATCACTGGCACCATACTGCAGTCCGACGGCGAAACCATGGATCTGGATATACAGGTCAAAGATAGCAGCGGCAAGCAGTGGTTTGCCAAAAACTACAAACAGACCACCGGCAAATATGCCTACGATCGCCGCCTGAAAAGGCTGGGCGACCCCTTCCAGAACCTGTTTATTCGCATCGCCAACGATCTGCTGGCCTATCGCGAAAAGCTCAGTGAGCAACAGGCGATAGAGCTGCGTACCATCTCCGAGCTGCGCTTTGCCAAATCCTTCTCACCAGAAGCCTTTGATAACTATGTTAGTGAGCGGCGCGATGGCACCCTGAAGATAGATCGCCTGCCAGCAGAAAACGACAGCATTTTGCAGCGGGTGCGCAAAATCCGCGATCGCGACTACCTCTATATAGATACCATGCAAGACTATTACGATGGTTTTTCCCAACAGATGCATCTGGCCTATCAGGATTTTCGTCGCTCCTCCTACGACTCAGTGGTCAAGGCCCGGCAGCTGGACAGACAGGGCAACCGCCGTATTGTCGCCGGTATAGGTGCCATTCTCGCTGGTATCTATGGCCGATCCCAGGCAGAGACCAGAATGGTTAACGATGCCAGCACCGCCACTGCCGCCGTGGGTGGCTTTGTGCTGAAATCTGGCCTGGAGAAAAAACAGGGAGCCGCCGCCTACAACGAATCTGTGGCCGAGATGGGATCCTCACTGGAAGCAGAAATCGCCCCCCAGGTTATCGAATTGGAGGACCGCACCGTCACCCTCACCGGAACAGTGCAGGCCCAGTATCAACAGTGGCAGGAGCTGCTGCATAAAATCTACAAACAAGAGCGCGGGACATTGTAATGACCAGCGGACCAGGCCAACAGGAAGGCAAACAAAAACTGATTATCGGCGGCTTATTGCTACTGGTGGTCGCCGTGGTACTGCTGCTTCCCAATATGGTCTCCGACCCCTGGATTGCCGACGCCAGCGAGTCCGCCATCCCAGTCCCGGCAAAAACTGCAGTCAGCCCATCCACAGCCGCAGAAAAAACCAAGTATCGCCAGGATTCCCAAAAGGTTCTGGCACAGATTATTGCCGTTCGCGACCGCCTCAAACAGCAGAATGTTGAGTACTGGGGTGATTTTGAATTCCGCCAGGCCCTGGCACTGATCGATCAGGGTGACGAGCAATATGGGTACGGCGACTATCGAGATGCCCTGGCCAGCTACCAGAGTTCTCTCGAACAGCTGGAGGTGCTGGAGATCACTGGACAGACAACCTTTGAGACGGCACTGCGCGAGGGCACCAGGGCCATAGAAAACGCCGAGCCAGCAGATATTGCCCTGGCCACAGAGGCGGCCGCTACCGCCATGGCCATAGCTCCTGCAGATAGCAGGTCACAACAGCTAGCCCAGCGCTCCAGTCAGCTAGAGAGCTTGATCGCAGCCTTAGACAGTGGCCAACAGCGTCTGGCAACCAATGAATTGGCCGCTGCCAAAGCCTATTTTCAGCAAGCGGTGAGTATCGATAGCCAGCACATCAAGGCTGCAGCTGCACTAGAGTCTGCAGAACAGGCCATCACCGAGCAGCGCTTTCGGGGCCATATGAGCGATGGCTTTGCCGCCCTCGACAGCAATCAGTTTGCCGCGGCTACCAATGCCTTTAATCGCGCGGCCAAGGTTTACAGCAACCACCCCGCCGTGGCCCAGGCCCTGTCTCAGGTAGCCACCAAACAGTCGCAGATGTCCGTTAGCCGCCAGATGCGGCAGGCCGCCGATTTTGAAGCTAAAGAGCAGTGGCAGCAGGCCCTTGAACTCTATCAGGCACTGCTGCAAACCGACCCCTCACTCACCGAGGCCAAAGTTAAAACCATTCCCGTGGGCGTCAGGGCCGCATTGGACAGTCAGATTGAGGCCGTGCTCGACGACCCCCTGCAGCTTTCTGCCGCTAACAACTACAACAGCGCCCAGCGCCTGTTAAACGATGCCTCAGGCATTGCCAACCCGGGGCCAGTGCTAAAACAACAAATTGTCGATCTCAATACAGTGCTGCAACAGGCCACAACCGCCGTTGATGTGGTACTGCAATCCAACAACCAGACCGAAGTCACCCTTTTCCGTGTTGCCAAATTAGGCGTCTTTGCACAGACCTCGCTGCAGCTTAAACCCGGCCGCTATATAGCCGCGGGAACACGCATGGGGTACCGGGATGTGCGGGTTGAATTTACCATTACAGGCGCGCCCATTGATGGACCAATCAGAGTAAGCTGTGACGAGATAATTTAAACCACTATGCCCGATAAAAATAATAATCAACCATTAGCAGCCACCGACTTCCAGCCTATAGATGGGGCGGGGACCGAGCGTCGCCTGCCCGTATCTCCCGGCGTATTGGCGCTGGCAGCGCTGGCCACCAGCGCCGTAGTTATTATGCTCTACCTGTTTGTGGCCCGGGCGGTCATCTTTCAGACAGTGCCAGACAATGCCGAGATCGAGATTAATGGCCTGTCATTTAATATAGGCGACAACTACCTGCTACTCAGCGGTGACTACAGCGTTCACGCCAGCGCAGAGGGCTACTACCCACTCAATCAGACCATTAATGTCAGCGAAGAGGCCACCCAGGATCTGAAGCTGGAGCTCAGCCTCTGCCCGGCAACCTTCAGGTCAGCTCAGAAATAAATGGCATAACAGCCTCCGTGGATGGCGATCCCAGAGGAGAGGTGCCAGGTACTATCGAGGCGATTAGCCGCGGTTCTCACCAGATAGAATTTAGCAAATATCGCTACTTCCCCCTGCAACAGGAAATCGACATCGCCGGGCTGGGCACCACCCAGTCAATCAATATTTCCCTGCTGCCCGCCTGGGGTGAGAAACAATTTAATTCCCAGCCCCAGGGTGCGGATTTGTATATAGATGACCGCCTGATCGGCCAGACACCGCTGACCACAGAGGTGCTGGAAACCGGCAGTAATCTGCGTCTGCAGCTCAATAGCTACAAAACCTTTAGCCAGCAGGTCACCGTCAATGCCGGGACCAGCGCCGAGCACCCAACCATAAAGCTAATCGTATCCGACGGCATACTGCAGGTTAACAGCAGCCCATCCGGGGCCAATGTAACCATAGATAATCAGTTTCTGGGCACCACTCCCCTTGAGTTGGCCATGGCACCGTTTAAAAAATATCGTCTGGAACTGTTTCTCGAAGGCTATCTCAAGGCTACCAGATCAGCCCGTCTGGAGCCCGAGACCACCACAGAGATGACCGTCAGTCTCAAGCCCAATATTGGCAGCATTGCCCTGAGGGTTAGCCCCAGCGATGCGCAGATTCTGGTCGACAACCAACCCAAAGGCACAGGTAGTCGCACATTGTCACTCAATGCCAAGCCCCATACATTGACCGTGCAAAAAACCGGCTATGAGTCCAAATCCCTTACCGTTACCCCCAGGCCCGGCCATCAGCAGGCCCTGAGTATTGCACTGCTCACTCTCGAAGAAGCCTACTGGGCCTCTCGCCCACCTCGGGCTAAAAGCTTTGCCGGCTCTGAGCTAAAACTGTTCCGGCCCAAGCAGACTTTTACTATGGGCGCGCCCCGTCGCCAGCCCGGGCGTCGAGCCAACGAAGCCGAGCGCAAAGTGGGGTTGGAACGACCCTTCTATCTGGGGCTTAAAGAAATAAGCAACTCGGAATTTCGTCGCTGGCAGGAACACAGCTCCACCGCCATCAAGGGCCAGTCTCTGGATATGAACAGCCAGCCAGTAGCCAAAGTCTCCTGGGAGCAGGCCGCTCTCTACTGCAACTGGCTGAGCCGCCAGGATGGGCTTCCCCCCTTCTATCAGGTAACCGACGGGGTGATCAGCGGATTTAACTGGGATGCCCATGGCTATCGCCTGCCCACAGAGGCCGAATGGGCCTGGGCGGCTAAAATTGATAAAGCTGGCAATGCCAAGGTATTCCCCTGGAACAGTAACCTCTACCCGCCGCTGCAGCTCGAGGACAACTATGCCGACCAGAGCGCCTCGAGATTCCTGAACTTCACCATCGCCAACTATGCTGACAACTTCCCAGTGTCGGCAGATATCGGCAGCTTTAAACCCAATGACAAAGGCCTCTACAATATGAGTGGCAATGTCGCCGAATGGGTCAATGATTACTACGATATCAGGCCCCATCGCGGCGAACCCATAATGGACCCGCGCGGGCCTCAGACTGGCAATCGCCACGTGATTCGCGGCGCCAGCTGGGCCCTGGGTTCACGCACCGAGCTGCGCCTCAGCTATCGCGATGCTGGCACTGATGGCCGTCTGGATGTAGGCTTTAGAATCGCCCGCTATGTGGACAGAGCTGGAGCCAAACCATGAGATTTACAAATAGCTTACGCCGCTTGGCTATGCTGCTAATACTGTTGCCAGTGATTGCCGCAGCCCAGCAGCCCGCACCGGGCTCAGACTCCAGCGAAACCATCGCCAGCGATATTGATACCAGCCCGGCAGATAACAGCGAAGACAATCAAACAGACAAAAAACCTGCCCCCTCCAGCCCCAGAGACGGCGATTTTAAACCCAACGAAGAGATATCCGAGGATTTTCCGGTACCTCTTCCCTCAGATATTTAAGCGACCAAGACATAGGAATAGCACCATGAACAGTCCAACCAATCGTGCAACCAACGAGATGTTTTTCCAGCTAGTGGCCCTGCTGCTGTCGGTCATTATTATTCACACCATTTACGTGACCGTAGTGCGCCCCAATGCCGACAGCACTATCCGGCGCCATGCCGAGATGGCCGCAGCAGGTGAAGAATATGTGGTGCCGCGATCATTTTTTATTGTGGTTAAAGATTTAGAGCAGGAGTCCTGTTTTATTCTGATGTTCTGGGCGCTGGCCATTATGGGCTACAAAACCCGCACCAGCATTCGCGAGAAACATATGCTCGAGCTGCCACTAATGTCCATAGCCGAGGGTTCCAGAGTGCTGCCAGACGATGCCGGCCAGCTGGCCCGACCACTGCAGGCACTGCCCGATGAACAGCGCGGCTACCTGCTGCCCCGCGCCCTGCAAACCGCCCTAACCAGATTTCAGGTCACCGACAGTGTGCAGTTCGCCACCGAAGCCGTGTCCAATGTCTGTGACACCGAAAATGACCGGCTGGATTCCGAGCTATCCATGGTGCGCTATATCACCTGGGCCATTCCCTCCATTGGTTTTATCGGCACAGTGCGCGGTATTGGTGCCGCCCTGGGTCAGGCCCATGAGGCTATGGAAGGTAATATTGCCGGCGTTACCAGCAGTCTGGGCGTGGCCTTTAACTCCACCTTTATCGCCCTGCTGATCAGCATGGTGGTGATGTTCTTTATGCACCAGCTACAGCTGATCCAGGAGCGACTGGTGCTGGACTCTCAGGCCTACTGCGAAAATAAACTTCTGCGCTTCCTAAAGGCCGCTAAATAATTATGACTGTCGCCGTACTAGAGCTTAATGACCAGAATCTGATTATCCAGACAGAGGATGGCACCCAGCACACCGAGCCAGGTTTTGCTCAGCTAACGGCCAACGGAATTGAAACCGGAGATAGCGCCCGCGCCGTCGCCTGGCAACAACCCCAGCACAGTTACAACCAGTACTGGCGACAATTTAACCAGCTGGCCCTACCCAGCAAACAGCGCTGGGCTCGGCATCATGCCGATATTGCCTTTGCCCAGATTAAACAGCTAGTCGCCGCAGTGGGGTCACCAGAGCAGCTTATACTCAGTGTGCCAGGCAGCTTTTCCGACGAGCAGTTATCCCTGTTGCTGGGTCTGGCAAGCGCCGTGCCAGTGGAAATCGTAGCCGTAATCGACAGCGCACTGGCGAGCAGCGCTGAGCAAGACAGCGACGCCCTGGTTATTGAACTTCAACTTCAGCAGGCGGTGGTAACAGGGCTTGCCAAGGTCGATGGCCGCCAGCAGATTAGCAATCAAGAAGTTATTCCCGATCTGGGCGTGATGCAGCTTTACAATGCCGCCGCTCGCCATATCAGCGATCAGCTTATCGCTGACTACCGCTACGACCCACTGCATACCTCTGATGGCGAGCAACTTATCTACGATCAGCTGCCCCACTGGCTAATGCAACTGGGCTGGGAAGATGAAATATCAGTCACTGTGCCCTCAGCCCAGGGTGACCTCAATCTGGTGCTGCGCAAACAGCAGATCGCAGAAATTCTAGAGCAGCGGCTCAACGGGCTAAATACCCTGATTAAAAAACACCCAGGCGCCGAGCTGTGCTTTTCTCACAGTGCCAGTCTGCTGCCCACATTGCTCCCCCAGTTTGCCCAGGCTAAGCTGTGCAACCAAAACAGCGGCATAGATAACTGCTTTAATCTGCAAGACAGACTGACCACAGGCGAACTACAGCGTATTTCCGAGTTGCAAGCTCCCGGCAAATCCAAGGCTGGTGCCAGCAAAAAAATCCATCAGGCCACTCATCTGCTGTATCAGGACCATGGCTACCCTCTGGATCAGCCCATTAGCCTGCATATTGCCGAGAAGCAGTTGAGCCTGGTGACCGGCATAGACAACTGCGCCGCCCTGGTGTTTGTTGTCGACAACCACCAGCTTAGGGTTCTGCATCAGCANGAGGATTTGCAGCTGCAGCTTCCCGACCTCTGCCAGGTAGGCAAAACCCTAATGGTAGCCGGCCACAAGCTGCGCCTAATCGAGGTCAGCAATGCCTGCCTAAAAAGCGCCGTAATATAGCTGTCAGCCTGTCCTTTCTGGATATTATGGCCTGTGGCTTTGGTGCTGTGACACTGCTATTTTTAATTCTGCGCCACAATGCCACAGAGGTGATCACGCCAGATATTCGCATCTCCGCCGAGGTGGATATGTTGCAGATGGATATCCGCGATGCAGAGGAAGAAAAGGTCCAGCTACTTAACAGCCTGGAAAAAATCCAGCTGCAACTGGTAGAGGCCCAGGGCCTCTCCAAGCGGGTAATCACTGATTTGGAAGAGCAGGAAAAAAGCATCCAAAACGACCCCAACGATATCGACAAACTGCGCAGGCAGGTAGAGCAGCTCGAAGATGAAACTGCGCAGATGGAAGAGGTAGAGTTTGGCGATAAGGTGCGAGAATTTCAGGGCGATGGCAACCGCCAGTATCTAACTGGCTTAAAACTGGGTGGCGAACGCGTGCTTATTCTGGTGGATGGCTCCGCCAGCATGCTTGCCGACACAGTAGTCAATGCGGTGCGCCGCCGTAATATGGACGACGAGCAAAAAAAGCAGTCTCCCAAGTGGCAGTGGACATTGCGCACATTGGAGTGGCTACTGGCCCAGCTGCCNCCCAGCAGTCGCTTTCAGGTGTATATCTTTAATACCGAGATCCAGACCGCAGTGGCCGGTACCGAGGGTGAATGGCTGGATGCCGCCGATGATCTGGCGCTGGAAAATGCCGTCACTGGCATCAGAGATTACTCCCCTGGCGCAGGCACCAGCTTAATTAATGCCTTTGGCGCCATCGCCGACTTTGAAGATCGGCCCGATAATCTATTTCTACTTACCGATGGCCTGCCCACCCAGGGCAAGACCCCGCCGCGCAAATATATGGTGTCGGGCCAGCAGCGACGCAAGTATTTTGATGCTGCCATGAAAGAGTTTCCCCGAGGGGTGCCAATCAATACCATTCTATTTCCCATGGAGGGCGACCCAGAAGCTGCCGCCCTATTCTGGCAGACTGCCCTCAATACCAAAGGCGCCTTTATCGCCCCATCGAGGGACTGGCCATGAAAAAACAACGCCGGGATTTGCCCGAGGCCAGCCTGTCTTTTCTGGATGTTATTAGCTGTGGCTTTGGCGCCATAGTTCTGCTGCTGGTAATCGCCAAGGTGGGAGACCCCTCAGCACTGGAAGAGGCAGAGCGCCAGTTACTGGGCTCGGTAAAAGACTATCAGGAGCGCCTGTTCGATATCCGCGGCGAAGCCGTGCAGCTGGACGAGCGCCTTAAATCGCGCAAACAACAGCTCTCCGATTTAAAAGAGCGCATAGCGCGACTCAAGGCCAAGCTGGCCAGTGTGGCCAAGCAGTCCAATCAGCTATCCCAGTCCCAGTCTCGGGAAAAAGAACAGCTGCAGCTGGTACTGCAGGTATTAACCGAAGAGATGGAGCGCTTGCTGGGGCCAGAGTTTAAACAGCAAAACCAGCTGATCGGCGGCATACCAGCAGACAGTGACTATATTATTTTTGTTATCGACACCTCCGGCAGCATGCAGGTGGCCGCCTGGGAAAAAGTTAAAAAAGAGATGCTCAATATTCTCGATATCTACCCAGAGGTCAAAGGCATTCAGGTGCTGAATGATATGGGCCAATATATGTTCTCCGGCAACAAGGGCCGCTGGATAACCGATAGCCCCAAAACCAGGGAAAATATTATTAACCGCCTGTCGAACTGGGCACCCTTCAGTAATTCCAGTCCTGTGGAGGGCATTACCGGTGCCATCCGCACCTTTTATCGGCCTGGCCGCAAAATCAGCATCTACACATTGGGCGATGACTTTCAGGGCCGGTCAATCCGTCGGGTGGTACAGGTAGTAGATAAACTAAATAGAGCTAATCGTGGCAGTGATCGGCTAGTTCGCGTTCATGCCATAGGGTTTCCAGTGCATTTTCCTCCTGGAGGCACCCCTAGCGCATCAGCTATTAAATTTGCCAACCTGATGCGTGAACTGAGTTACAACAATGGAGGAACCTTTATCGGCTTAAATAGCCTTAATTAAGGGAATTAAAATTATGTTCAAAATACTATTCAATAAAAGAGCAATAAAACCACTAACCGCAATGCTGCTAGTGGGTATTCTCAGTGGTTGCAGTTCTTCAGCCTCAGTGCAGATCACCAGTGACTTTCCCGCTGTGTTGTCAGAGCCAAAACCGGTATCTGCCAGCATAGTTTTCGATGAAAGCTTCGCGACCTATGTGGCCCAGCCCGATAAGAACACAGTGATCGATCTTGGCACTGCCCAGATAAAACTGCTCAGCAATGCCTTCACAGGCCTCTTCGAAGAAGTGGAATTTGTCAGCGACCGAGAGACCGTCAATGGCGACTATAAACTGGTGATTATCCCTTCCATCCGCGAGGTACAGGTATCCACTCCCTCCGACAACTATCTCAATGTATTCGAGGTGTGGATTAAATATAACCTGGAAATACAGAGTGCCGACGGCGAAATCATCGACAGCTGGTTTATGCCCGCCTACGGCAAAACCCCCGACGCCTTTATGGCCTCTAAATCCAATGCCATTGAAGAGGCCTCCATTATTGCCCTGCGCGATGCCGGTGCCAAACTAATGCTCGATTTCTATCGCATCCCCGCCATCTATGGCTGGATGATGGAACAGCAGATATTGGAGGAATCAAAATGAAACCGACAATTAACGCCACAACCAGCCCTACAATTAAAATCGCCTCAATATTAGCCCTGGTAACCATTTTGGCCGGCTGCAGCGCCACAACCACCATTGATGAATATCGCCCCACCGCCGATGCCATTGACCTTAATCCCAACGAGCGAGTGGTGGTGTTGGGGCGCCGCGATGCCGGTCACTACGAAACCGATAGGGAATTTATCGACTGCGTGGCCAAGCGCATGAAAGGCGCCGATATTGGCGTAGTGCCAGAGCAGCAGTTTATCGACTCCATCTACCCCTGGTTTGAACCGCGCACCGCCCCCAAAGGTTTACCGCGCCTTAAACGCCTGATGCAGGACCCATTGATCAAAGGCCAGGTAGAAAGCCAGGCTGTGCGCTATCTGGTGTGGCTGGATGGTTCAACCGAAACTCTGGATCAGGGTGGCTCCATAAGCTGTGCCATAGGCCCAGGGGGCGGTGGCTGCTTTGGGTTTGCCCAGTGGGATAAACTCTCTGTCTACGAAGCCATAGTCTGGGATATGACCAACCTCCAGGAGATGGGTCGCCTGCGCGTAGACTCCGAAGGCACCTCCTATTTAATTGGCGCCGTGGCACCCATACCATTGCTCACTCCGGTTAAAAGCGATGCCTGCAGCAGCCTGGGAAACCAGCTAAAGTTATTTTTCTCAGCCCCTGAAAAGCTTTAAGCCCTATGCATAAAGCCAGCCCACTATTACCAACCCTGCTTCTGGCAGCCCTGATTGGGCTGTTGCCAGCCAGTGTCTGGGCAGCGGTGACAGGCGAAGAAATCTACAAAGAAGTGCTCGAAGGCACAGATATTTATGAAGATAAAAAGCTGCAGGCCTATATAGTCGAGCTAGGTGAAGAAGTGGTGGCTCAGTCAGAGATGGCCGGAGAAAAATTTATTTTTACCCTGCTCGACTCACCGGACCTCAATGCCTTTGCCACCAGAGATAACTACATCTATGTTAACCGCGGCCTGCTTAACTATGTCAGCAACGAAGCCCAGCTGGTCTCGGTGCTGGCCCATGAGGTGGGTCATATCACCCGCAACCATGTTCGCGGCCAGGAGGGTCAGGCCACAGGCGCCAAGGTTCTATCCACTATCGCCGCCGTGCTATCTGGCAGCAACGAAGTCTATGAGGCGGGTATGGCCTACGCCAACTCATTAATTAAAGGCCATGGGCGGCGCAATGAGCTGGAAGCCGACGAAGCTGGCGCCGAATATATGGCCAAGCTGGGTTACGCCCCCAGCGAAATGATCAGCATGCTATCCATCATGAAAGACTACGAGTCCCTGCAAAAGCAACGGGCAAAATCCCGGGGAGCCGCCAAACAGACCTATCATGGTATCTTCGCCAGCCATCCGCGCAACGATAGCCGACTGCGCACCGTGGTCACCAAAGCCAATGCCTTTAAAGCCGATATCAGCAGAGGCAATGGTGCAGAGCGCTACCGCAGCCTGACCAATGGCCTGGTCTGGGGAGAAAACTTTCTCGCCAAAGAGCAAAAGTCCGAGCGCTTCTCAGATATGCAGCGTCGGGTGCGCATAGACTTCCCCACTGATTGGATACAGGATTCCGCAGACCCCCAATCCCTGATCAGTGCCTCACCGGAAGATAAAACCGCCATACTGCGGGTGCAGCCCATCGCCCGCACCGCTCAGAGCCCGGAAGAATATCTGTACAACTATTTAAAGGTGTCGCAGCTTAGAGACAGCAAAGCCATAGCCCCAGCGCGCCTAAAAGGCTTTACCGGCATATTACCCGGCACTGAGGGCAAACCAGATAGCAGAATCGCCGTTATCTACTACAAGCTCAATGCCTATCTGTTTAGCGGTGAAGTCAAAGATCAGGCCAGCTTTGCAGAGACCGATAAATTGTTTCTCGCCTCCATCAATACCTTCCGCCCCATCTCCAGCCGCGAAATTCAGGGTCAGCGACCCCAGCGAGTTCAGTATGTTAAGGCCACCAGCGCCACCACCTTCGCAGGACTGGCCAAAGCCCTTAAGTTAAGTGCCACCGATATCGAAGACCTGCGTATAATTAATGGTCTCTACCCCAGCGGAGAACCAGTCGCCGGGCAATGGATCAAAATCTTTAAACGCTAGGTTGCCATCGAGCCATGACAAAACCATTTCCAAAGCCTTCATTTAAACAGGTGCTGGCCATAGCCCTGATTATAGCTATAGGGCTCAGCGCCGCATTCTGGCTGTCCCAAAATAGCACCCCCAGCCAAAAAGACTGGGATGCCAACCGACAAAACCTGCCCGATATAGGCGCACTGGAAAAGCGTATCGAACTCAATCTATTTGGTGAAGAAGCACCAGCCACAGAAGGTATGGGCGCAGATATAGATCAGCCTATAGATATAGAAGCCATGGAAGCCAAACTCGCCGGCCTGACCAAAAATGTCACCACATTGCGCCAGCCCACAGAACAGGAGCTGGTAGAGTTTTATCAAGCCAACCTGGCCGACTATCGCGAAGCCTCCAAATTCAGCTTTCGTCAGATTCTATTTAGTCGCGCCAAACATGGTGGTCAGGCCTACCAAAAAGCCCAGCAGGCGCTGAATGAAATTGCCGAGGGCCAAATGCCACTGGGCGATAGCAGCGATCTGCAGGATCAATACGGCCTGAAATCAGCAGATAAAATTGACCGCGAGTTTGGCAATAACTTCTCGGCCAAACTTCAACAAGCAGTGCTAGATAACCAGCCAAACCTACCCTGCTGGACAGGGCCCATCACCTCCAACCAAGGCGTGCACCTGGTGTGCATAGAAACGGCGGTACTGGGCAGGATTCCAGATCTGGACTCAGTGCGATCCCAGGTAATTAATGATTGGCGCTACACGGTCGCAGACAACTAGCATTAAACCTCGCCGCAAATATTACTAAGCCAGCAACTCCGCAAAAAAGCTGCGCAGACCCTCTGCGCCAGACTCTTCCCAGGTTTTCAGGGCTGCGGTGCCTACAATAGCCAGATCGGCAGAGCCGCGCAGAAAATCCATATCAGCCTTGCTGGTAATGCCAAAGCCAACACCTATGGGCACATTGGTATGCTGGCGGCAGCGATCAATCAGCGCTATCACATCATCGCCCATATTGGTTTTAGAACCGGTTACACCTTTGCGAGCCACTGCATAAACCATACCGCGACTGGCGGCACCTAGTTGGGCCAGGCGTTTATCACTGCTGGTAGGAGTCATTAGGATGACCGGTTCAATCCCCTCAGCCGCAGACAGGCTGTGCAGGTTAGCGGACTCTTCCAGAGGCAGGTCGGGGAGAATATAACCCACGCCACCAGCCTCTTTTAAGCGCTGCACAAAAACTTCTTCGCCCATTTTAAAAACAGTGTTGTAGTAACCCATCATCAAAACTTTAAACGGGAAGCGCGCACTGGCCTTAGCCATAAACTCAAAGCACTGGTCCACGGTGGTGCCAGCCTTTAGCGACTGTTCGTTGGCGCGCACAAATAGCGGGCCATCGGCACTGGGCTCGGAAAAGGGAAACTGCAGCTCAACCAGATCAACACCGGCCTCGGCCATAATCTCCAGCTCCTGCATATTCTCTTCAAATGAGGGGTAGCCACAGACCACATGGGCCATTACCAGCAGATCTTTATCCTGTTTGCGCTCTGCTATAAAAGCTTCCATACCCATTATTTTTTCTCCGCGCGATACTGGTCGGCCTTGCCGCCGATAAATGACTTCCATTTGGCATCGTCCAGAGCATCGGCGATGGTAAAGATATCCTTGTCGCCACGACCAGACATATTAACCAGCACAATTTCATCCTTGGCCATGGTGGCAGCTTCTTTTAGAGCCACCACAAAACCATGGGTACTCTCCAGTGCCGGGATCAAACCTTCAGAGCGCATAGTCAGCTTCAGGGTCTCTTTAACTTCAGCATCAGTGGCGGCCTCAAAGCGCACCTTGCCCTGATCATGCAGATAGGAAAAGATCGGGTTAACGCCAATATAATCCAGACCAGCGGCAACCGAATGGGTCTCACTCATATTGCCCTCGTCATTTTGCAGGAAGTAAGTCTTGTAGCCCTGGGCCACACCCACACTGGCATCGTCGTAGGCCAGTCGCGCCGAATGCATATAGGAACCCACACCCTCACCACCGGCTTCACAGCCAATCAGCTCTACGTTAGGCTCATCGAAGAACCCCTGGAACAGACCCATGGCATTAGAGCCACCGCCGACACAGGCATAAACACGATTGGGTAGACGCCCGGTCTGGGCCAGTATCTGCTCGCGCGCTTCCATTCCGATAATCGATTGGAACCAGCTAACCATTTCCGGGAAGGGGTGGGGGCCACAGGCAGTACCCAAAATATAATGGGTATCGGCCATATTGGTGACCCAGTCACGCATACATTCATTTACCGCATCTTTTAATGTCTTCTGACCATCCTCAACCGCAATTACCTCGGCGCCAAGATTTTCCATCCAGAACACATTGGGTCGCTGGCGGGCAACATCTACCGCACCCATATAGATTTTGCAGTCAAAACCAAATTTGGCGGCCATGGTGGCCGTGGCAAAACCATGCTGCCCTGCGCCGGTCTCGGCGATCACTCGTTTTTTACCCAGTCTCTGGGTCAGCAGGCCCTGGCCCATCACATTGTTTACCTTGTGGGAACCCGTGTGGTTAAGGTCATCGCGCTTCACATAAATCTGCGCGCCACCCAGCTCACGGCTGAGATTCTCCAAATAGGTGACTGGCGTGGGTCGGCCAGAGTAGTTTTGCAGCAGGGCCACATACTCTTGCCAGAATTTTGGGTCTGCTTTACATTCGCGGAAGCACTCGAGCAGCTCCTCAATAGTGGCATGTAAAATTTCAGGCAGGAAAACACCGCCATATTCTCCATAGTAGCCTTCGCGGCCATCGGAGAAGTCAAAAATATCCATGAATTGCCTCAGCAGAACGCAGATTCCTCCGTTTTGGGGAGTCCTCATGCAGGTGGTCATTGAAAGGCAACCATTTTATCCAAGTCGCCCTTTGGGTACAACAATCATCCCTCATCCGGCAGACAGGCGCTGATTCTCAGGCACCAAAAAACCGCACCAAAATGGTGAGTGAAATTCTGTTGTTGTTGACTGTTACGGAAGGGATCTATGACCGGTTTATACACAGTGGTCAGTTTTTTGCTGCATCCCAATAGCTGCGCACAATACAGCGATTTATCCACAACTTTTGCAATAGCTTGCCAGCAGTATTTTGCGGCTGAATTGAAAAAAAACACAACATATAGTGAATTTGGGCTTGCATGACACAAAATGTAGGATAAACTCTACGTCGTTTTCCCCTGCACATAATAACTAAAAAGCAGGGGCAGTTAGCCCAAAAATTATGTCGCGGCAGGGCAGTAAGCTGACACCACATTGATTACCACAATTTTGATTAACACGACTAAAATAAATAGAACGAACCAAAGGTTATGTAATGAGCGCAACCAGACTAAAGACAGTAAAGCCAAGCAAAGCCACCCAGGAAATCAAGATGCAAGATGCATCTCTGGATATCTGGGACAAAAAATACCGCCTCAAAGACAAGAGCGAGCAGCCTGTTGATAAAGATATCAACGCCACCTATATGCGTGTGGCCAAGGCACTCTCCGATGTTGAAAGCAAAGATAAGCGCAAAGAGTGGCAGGAAAAATTTGTCTGGGCACTCAAACATGGCGCTATCCCGGCTGGCCGTATTATCTCCAATGCCGGCGCCCAGGCTTACAAGCCCGCCACCTCCACTATTAACTGCACCGTTTCTGGCATTGTTCCCGACTCTATGCTGGGCATACTGGAACGCAACCTCGAAGCAGGCCTAACGCTCAAGGCCGGCTGCGGCATAGGTTACGAATTCTCCACATTGCGCCCCAAAGGTGCCTATGTATCGGGTGCTGGCGCCTACACCTCCGGTCCGCTGTCGTTTATGGATATCTACGACAAGATGTGTTTTACCGTGTCTTCAGCCGGTGGCCGCCGTGGCGCCCAGATGGCTACCTTTGATGTCAGCCACCCGGATGTCTTTGATTTTGTGCGCGCCAAGCGCGAAGACGGTCGTCTGCGTCAGTTCAATCTGTCGCTGCTAATTACCGAAGAGTTTATTGAAGCTGTGCGCACCGATGGCAACTGGGATTTAACCTTCCCTATCAGTGCCAAAGAAATTGAAGGCGGACTGGACCTGAATGGCGATAACGTAGTCTGGAAACCATTCCCCACCACAGAAAACTACGTTAGCAACGACGAAGGCCTGGTCGCCTGCCGCATCTACGAGACTATCCGTGCGCAGAAACTGTGGAACGCCATTATGTCGTCCACCTACGACTATGCAGAGCC
>JGI20157J14317_10002115_pt1 | contig 17378 bp, 19 predicted proteins | sample COG_07_FD_14317 | JGI IMG/M metagenome (IMG submission 14317)
CATAATAGACGTGTAAATCAAATCTTATGATTATTAATAGGTTAATTAAAAATGTCAGATCAACAGGTTATAACTCGATTTGCACCCTCTCCAACGGGATATCTTCACATTGGTGGTGCGCGAACTGCACTTTTCAATTGGCTTTATGCAAAAGCAAATAACGGAAAATTTTTATTAAGAATAGAAGATACAGATCGTGAAAGATCTACACCTGAAGCAACTGCGGCAATATTAAAAGGTCTTGATTGGCTTGGGCTGGATTATGATGGTGAGGCATATAGTCAATATGAAAGAGCAAATCGGCACCGTGACGTTGCATTAGAAATGGTAAGAAATGGGCATGCTTATAAATGCTTTTCCACCGTTGAGGAGATTAATGCTTATAGAGAACAAGCTGCATTAAATAAAAACCCATTGCCGTTTCAAAGTCCATGGCGAGATGCGGATCCAAAATCTTTTCCTGATGCACCATTTGTAATCCGCTAAAATCTCCAAGAAACGGTGGGATATCCATCAAAGACAAAGTTCAAAAGAAGGTAAGTTGGGCTGCAACGACCTTCGATGATCTTATTATGTTAAGATCTGATAATACTCCGACATATATGCTAGCAGTAGTTGTAGATGACCATGATATGGGTGTTACCCATATCATCAGAGGTGATGACCATTTAATCAACGCTGGTCGACAATCACTGATATATAGTGCGATGAATTGGAAAATTCCAGAATTTGCTCATATCCCACTAATTCATGGGGAAGATGGCAAAAAATTATCAAAACGACATGGCGCTACAGGAATACATGAATATGCAGCTTTAGGATATATGCCTGAAGCAATAAGAAATTATCTTTGTAGACTTGGCTGGAGCCATGGTAATGATGAACTTTTTAGTACTGAAGATGCAATTAATTGGTTTGATTTTAATGGAATTGGGAAGTCCCCTTCAAGATTAGATTTCAAAAAATTAGACAATGTTTCAGCACATCACATTAAAGTTTCAGACCCAAAAATACTTTTGAGTGATTTATTTACCTATGCAAAAGAGATAGATGTAAATATTTCAGAAGATCATAAAGAACAGATTATTAAATCAATACCTTTACTCAGAGATAAATCAAAATCTCTTGTTGATATTTTAAATAAATGTCACTTTATCTTAGCTACACAACCTATTGATTTTGATGAAAAATCATTAAATAATTTAAATTCGGTATCCATTGGTATACTAAAGCAATTGACCCCGTTACTATCAGGTGCTACTTGGACATCAGAATATTTAGAAGCATTAGCGAGAGAATTTGCTGAAAGCCAGGGAATTGGACTTGGTAAAGTAGGAATGCCATTAAAAGCGGCACTTTCTGGCAGAATAAATTCCCCTTCAGCTTTTGGAATGATGGAAATATTAGGTCATGATGAAAGCATAGCGCGCATAAACAATGCAATAAAAACTAATTAATATGTTTATAACATTTTAATTAATAAAGAAGACATGCACATAGAGCAAAGTGCAAAAAATTAATATAAGGGAAACACATGGCAGATAGTAAGTTCGCAAAATTAACTATAAACGATAAAATAATAGAATTGCCAATACACTCACCCACTGCCGGACCTGATGTAGTAGATATCACAAAGTTATACGCAGAAGGTGATGTTTTTACTTATGATCCAGGATTCACTTCAACAGCTTCATGTGAAAGTACTATAACGTTTATTGCAGGCGCCAAAGGTGAATTACTTTATCGCGGATACCCAATCGACCAACTTGCAGAGCAATCCCATTATTTAGAAGTATGTTATTTACTTCTTTACGGAGAATTACCATCTAAACCAGAATTGATTGAATTTGAAACTAGAGTAACAAATCATACAATGTTACATGATCAAATGAACCATTTATTTCGTGGTTTTAGACGAGACGCGCATCCAATGGCAATTATGTGTGGAGTTGTGGGTGCTCTGTCAGCTTTTTATCATGACAGCATCGACATTTCAGATCAGGATCAGCGTGAAATTGCGTCAATAAGAATGATAGCTAAAATACCTACTATAGCCGCTTATGCGTATAAATATTCAATTGGGCAGCCATTTATCTATCCTGATAATAATCTAGACTATGCATCTAATTTCTTAAGAATGTGCTTTGCAACTCCCACTGAAAATTATGAGGTAAATCCAATCTTAGCAAAAGCAATGGATAGGATATTTACTTTACATGCAGATCATGAACAGAATGCTTCTACTTCTACTGTAAGACTTGCTGGATCATCTGGAGCAAATCCTTTTGCATGCATTGCAGCTGGTATAGCGTGCTTATGGGGACCTGCTCATGGTGGGGCAAACGAAGCTTGTTTAAATATGCTTCGAGAAATTGGAACTGTAGATAGAATTCCTGAATATATAGCACGAGCAAAAGATAAATCCGATCCATTTCGCTTAATGGGTTTTGGCCACCGTGTTTATAAAAATTTCGATCCTCGCGCAACAGTAATGAAAGAAAGTGCTGACGAAGTTTTAGAACTTATGGGTATTGAAAATAACGAAACATTGTTAGTTGCAAAAGCTCTGGAAAAAATAGCGTTAGAAGATCCATATTTCATAGATAAAAAACTTTATCCAAATGTTGATTTTTATTCAGGCATAATATTAGATGCAATGGGCTTTCCAACATCAATGTTCACTCCAATCTTTGCAATGTCCCGTACTGTTGGCTGGATTGCACAATGGAAAGAAATGATTGCTGACCCAAAACTTAAAATTGGCAGACCCAGACAGTTATATACCGGTGCAATCATGCGAGATTATATAAAGCCCGATAATAGATAGATAAGATAATGGATGAATAATAATTTTAGTTAATCATCCATTATTTCTTTTAGCCTTATCTTTTCATCATCACTAAGTTTTTGCGAAATCTCAGGGTGTTTTACTCTGGTATATCTCCAACTAATGACACCACCGATAAGCAAGAATAACGGACCTGATATCCAGAGTAATAAGTTCTGAAAAGATATTTTAGGGTTTAATAGAACATATTCACCATATCGGTCTGTAATGAAATCCAATACTTCTTCATTGGTATCCCCCTCTTTAATTCTTTCACGAACTAAAACCCTCAAATCTTTTGCAATTCCAGCATTCGAGCTATCAATATTTTCATTTCTACAAACCAAACATCGTAAATTTTTTGATATTGAGCGCGCCCTATTTTCATACTCTACATTTGTTAAGATTTCATCCGGTTCAACTGCCCACGATGCCGTACAAACAAATATTATGAATAATGCTAATCTAATCATATTATTTTGACTTTGATTTAGTTGTTAAAGCAAAACGTAAGCGCCTATCACTCATACTTAATAATCCCCCAAAAGACATTATCAAACAACCTATCCATATCCATACTGCAAAAGGCTTCACATATGTTCTAATTGTCCAACCACTATCTTGAAAATCACCCAAAGCAACATAAAGGTCTCTTTTTAGGTTACTATTTATTCCTGCTTCAGTTGTTGGCATTCTCTGCACAGGATAGAAACGTTTCTCAGGCCTCAAAGTTGCAACCAACTCACTATCGAAATAAGCACTGATTATCCCCATATCTGATGAATAATTCTTACCATTAATCTTATTCACATTATCAAAGGTAAATGTATAACCACTAACTTCAAATGTTTCACCAATTTTAGCCACACGTATGTCTTCAGTTTCCCAAGCAGTGATTGCTGAAATACCAAAAATTGTTAACCCTAATCCTATATGAGCAAAAGCCTTGCCCCAGTCAGCACGAGTAAGATTTATTAACCGCCTCATTCCAGCTAGTATGCCATTTTCAATCATACGACATCTTACTAGAATGTCAGTAAAAGCCCCTAATATAACCCAAGCCGACAAAGCCAAACCTATTGGTGCTAGAATTCTTCCACCTGTTTGCAAACTCCAAATCAATAACCCTATCGCTACGCTTAGTGACAAAGCACCAATTAGCGGACTTCCAGCTTTAAAAACATTCGCCCTTTTCCATGGCAAAACTGCGCCTAAAGGCAAAAAAATTGCTAAAATAACCATAAATGGAGTAAATGCGATTTCAAAGAACGGAGCACCAACAGATAGCTTTCTTCCTAATATTAATTCAGCTATCAAAGGCCATATTGTTCCAATGAAAACTACTATTGTTGAAACAACAAGTAGCAAATTATTTAAAATTAAACCACTTTCACGGCTTATGGGGCTAAATACTGCACTTGAACGCAAACTATTTGCTCTAAATGCATACAAGGATAACGCACCACCTATCGCTATTATTAGTATAAGTAATATAAAAACGCCACGCTCAGGATCATTTGCAAATGCGTGAACAGATGTAATCACACCCGACCTCACAATAAAAGTTCCTATAAGTGAAAATGAAAAACCCAAAATAGCTAATAAAACGGTCCAACTTTTCAGAGTTTCTCGTTTTTCTACAACAATTGCTGAATGCAATAATGCGACTGCAATAAGCCATGGCATGAATGATGCATTCTCAACCGGGTCCCAGAACCACCACCCTCCCCAGCCTAGCTCATAATACGCCCACCACGACCCTAATGCGATACCTATAGTCAACGTTATCCAAGCGAGAAGAGCCCATGGACGTACCCACCTTGCCCAAGCTGCATCAACAGAACCTTGAATAAGTGCAGCTATTGCAAAACTAAATGTCATAGATAAGCCAACATACCCAAGATATAAAAAAGGTGGATGAAAAGCTAAGCCAGGATCTTGTAGTAACGGATTGAGGTCCTTTCCATCAAATGGAGGAAAAATGAGACGCTCAAATGGGTTTGATGTAAAAAGAAGGAATGCAATAAAAGCAACTCCTATCATTGCTTGCACAGATAAAACACGTGCCTTTAGTATAATTGGCAATCGATTTCCGAAAACAGCTACCAATGCACCATAAAATGCTAATATTAAAATCCATAAAAGCATTGAACCTTCGTGGTTGCCCCAAACCCCGGAGATTTTGTAGAGTAGAGGTTTTAAAGAATGTGAATTGCTTGCCACAAGTTTGACAGAGAAATCAGACGTTACAAAAGAGATTGTTAACATTATGAATGCAAAAAGTATTAATAAAAATTGTATTATTGCTGAAGGTCTTGCTGCATCCATCCACCCGATGTAGCCCTTTGCAGCTCCAAGCATTGGGATAATCGATTGCACAATAGCTACCATGAAAGCTATTATCACGGATAAGTGCCCAAGTTCTGCTAACATTCAAACTCTCCAAATTTATTATAGGATATAAATTTTTGTAATATTGCTCAATGCGATTTAGTGTCACTTACAATGTGATTTGCATCATGATATATCACTAAAGCTTATTCTTGAAAAACGCCTTGTTCCTTAAGAGCATCTGCAACTTCTTTTGGCATGTAATTTTCATCATGCTTCGCCAAAATTTCTGTAGCGTGAAAAACCTTTAATTTTAGACTTCCAGTAGCAATCATGCCTGTACCTTCAGAAAACAAATCAGGAAGTATTCCTGTAAATTTTACAGCTACATCATTAGTGCGATCAGTTACTATAAAGGCTATTTTATCCCCGTCTTTAATTAAACTATTTTCTTTTACTAGGCCACCAATTCTGAANATTTCATTTTCACTAATCTCTTCAGAAACAACTTGAGTTGGACTTCTAAAAAATTCTATGCCNTCTTTAAATGCAAAGCCAATCANTGAAGTTGCAATTATTAGGAAAAATATAGCAATTACAATTAGCTGTATACGTCTGCGTTTTTTTAATCCAATAGCCATTATGGAAATAAAGGGGCCATTTCAAGCCCCATTTCTTCTGGAAGGCCTAACATTAAATTTGCATTTTGCAAAGCTTGCCCTGAAGATCCTTTTGTTAGATTATCAAGTGCAACAATTATCATAGTACGGCCAGAAATTCTATCACCAGTTACCCCAATATGACAAAAATTTGATCCTCTTATATGCCTTGTACTTGGCGTCTCCCCAAATGGTAATAATTTTATAAAATATTCTTTTGAATATATCTTTTCAAATTCATCATAAATTAATTTGGGATCACCTTTTACATAAACATTTGCTATTATACCTCTATTTACAGGTAATAATGTTGGCGTGAATTGTATCTTTACAGATTTTCCTGCTAGTTTTGAAAATTCTTGGTCAAATTCAGCTAAATGTCGATGGGTACCACCAATCGCATATGGATGTGAACCTTCAGAAAGCTCTGAATGTAACAATCCTTCTTTTAATGTGCGCCCTGCTCCACTCACACCAGTTTTTAAATCAATTATAATATCTTCTAAGCTAATTAAATTTTCTTTTATAATTGGTCGCAATGCATATTGGCCTGCAGCAGCATTGCAACCTGTCCCTGCAACAAGTCGTGCTGACTTAATAGAATCCCTATAAAATTCTGTTAATCCATAAATAGCTTCTAATTGTAAATTTGGTGCCTGATGTTCACAATCATACCATTTTAGATATTCACTTGTATCTCGCAGTCTAAAATCGGCAGATAGGTCAATAATCTTTAAATTGTTTGGTAATTTGGATATTATATTTTGACTTGTAACATGTGGTAAAGCACAAAAACATAAATCAATATTGTTAAAATTGATTTCCTCAGTTTTAATAAGTTTTGGTAAATTTAAGTGACGCAGATGCGGAAATACTTCTGACATCTCCATTCCAGCTTTTCGTTCAGCACCAAGAGCAACAATATCCATAAAAGGATGCGAAGAAATTAACCTTACAAGCTCGGCTCCTGTATACCCAGAGGCTCCCAAAATTGCTATTTTTTTACTTTGGGTCATTTAATATTCCTTATTAATGCATTGCATTTAAGATACTTTTTATAAACATTCAATCAAGCAGATTTAAATAACATTTTTTTACCTAAGAACCGAGTTGCAGCCAAACTTACTTTATCGACATCTCCAGTAGTCAAAAATAATGTGTCTCCCTTTTCAGTAAATCTTGGATGTCTATTTAGATAATGCATCAAACTTTCTGCTACAATACGGCCTTGTGAATAAACTTGTACATTTGATCCCAAAGCTTTTTCAAAACATTTTTTTAGAATAGGGTAATGAGTACATCCCAAAACAGCAGCCTGTGGGTTTGGCATGCGTCTCAATAATGCAGATACATGCGATTGCACTAAAGCTTCAGCAAGCTCAAAATCATTTTCTTCTATTGCATCAACTAATCCGCCACACGGTTGAGCTTCTACGTCCACCCCTATTGCCCGAAACGCTAATTCTCTTTGGAATGCCCTAGTTGCTACTGTTGCAGGAGTTGCAAAAAGTGCTACTTGTTTTACATCAACCTCTTTTGGTGATGAATTATCCCCCCATTGACGTTCAGTAACTGCTTCAATTAATGGAACAAATACGCCTAAAACCCTCTTTTTTTCTGGCAACCATTCCTCCTGCATTCGCTTTACAGCAACTGCAGATGCGGTATTACATGCTACAATTACTAAATCACAACCTGCATTCCACAACCTTTCAATGGCATTTTGAGTGAGTGAATAAATTTGTTCATGATCACGTACACCATATGGTGCATATTTATTATCACCAAGATAAACTAATGATTGATCTGGAATTCGAGAAGCAATTTCTTGCTGAACAGTCAATCCGCCTAACCCACTATCAAAAATACCTATAGGCATATCATAACTTTCAAGAAAATATTCATATTAATATACGCTCATTAATACAAAAACATTATAACAAAAAGAAAGTAATTATCTTTTNNTATATAAACTCGAAGAAAAGTTTAGATGCACTTAATTAATATTANGATTTATTGATATTTTTAATCCAAGGTAAAATTGCAGAAAAATCAAGGCCGGATCCATTATCTTTTTCTACAAATGACTCATAAATATCTGCTGCGGCTTTGCCCATTGGAGTAACAGCTTGAACTTCATGAGCTGCTTGTTGAGCTAATCTCAAATCTTTGAGCATTAAATCAGACGCAAAACCTGGTACATAATCGTTATCAGATGGACTTTGAGGCCCAATACCTTTTGCAGGGCAATAAGTATTCATGGACCAGCTACTACCCGAAGATGTGCTCACAACATCATACATTGCTTGTCTATCTAGGCCTAAGTTATCAGCTAAAGAAAATGCTTCACATGTAGCAATCATGGTTACACCTAATATCATATTATTACATATTTTTGCTGATTGACCATTCCCCGCTGCCCCACAAAACACTGATTTTTGACCCATTATATTAAACAAATGCGCAATTTTTATATAGATGTCCTCTTTACCACCAACCATAAAAGTCAAACTTCCAGAGTTAGCTCCAACCACCCCACCTGAAACAGGCGCATCTAAAAAATGGATTAAATTCTCATCTGCTATTTGATTGATTTTTTTTGCAGAAGCTACATCAATAGTCGAGCAATCAATCAAAACAGATCCTTTTTGCATTACTGGCAAAATATCAAATGCAACCGATTTTGATATCTCACCATTTGGCAACATCAATATAACAACATCAGCATCTTTTGCTAAAATTTTGGATGAAAACCCTTGAGTTAGCTCTTTTGGAACATCTATTTTGGCATCATAACCAATTAATTCATGGCCAGCTTTTGCCAAATTTATAGCCATTGGTGCGCCCATATTCCCTAGGCCAATAAATCCAATTTTCATAAAACTTTTTCCTATAATGAATCCAAACCATACCAAAAAATGTTAATTAATTAAAAATCATTTTCCCTCTTTTAAAAATGGTACCATAGAGCTCCATACACCATCATTCCTAAAACGGTGGAAAATAGCAGCTGAAACATGGATTGCAATCAACCAATACATTGTAGAAATTGAAAGCTCGTGTAAACCAACAGTCAATTCAATAAATATACCACTTTTCAAACCCAACCAATACAAAATTCCAATGACTAAACCTGTGATAGGTATTACAGAAAGATTAATATAAAGACTAAGATGTACAATCTTTGCCACTCGCTTTTGAAACATTGAGGTATCCTCTGGCAATGAGGTTACTTGCGTTCGTGACATGTAGAAATAGCGTATTATCAATAATATCAACATCAAAGCTGCAAAAATTATTTCAAATTTTAATAGTGAAATATCTGACAATTGATTAATATCTTCTACTTGCTTAAGTATTCCATATATAAAAATAAATACAAATCCCCAATGGAATATCATTGCTGCAATGCTATGTTTTGATTTTTCCATTTTTTATTCACCCTAATTTATCATTTCTATTGTAATATTTTTATAAAAACTTTTCTCTTATAGTTATTGCATAGCTTCCATAAGCTTTAAAATGTAATCAAATCGTTTGTCTGCTTCGGCTGAAATTGCTGCGCTAAATTGAAAATAATCCTTTACACCTGAGCGCTGCATATCTTGTGCTGTCACGCTTGTTAAGGGATCAAAAATCCTTGCCGTACAAACATCAACTTCCGCCTGACTATCCCAAGTATAGTTTCCATCAATCAAATCATCATATGTACGTTCATAACTGTCGCTAAAAAACTCATCATAATCATTTGCATATTCAGCTAAATGTTGAACGTTCTGGTGCTTTGTAGCTGTCAACCAAAATGCTAAGGTTGTTGTCCGTAACATTACTCTAGCCCTCTGTTCATTCAGTATACCGTTTTCAAAATTAACCATAGAAACAGCAAAAAGAGCTCCATTACAATTTGCTGCAGCAATGATATTAGGGTCCAAATCTAATAAATTTTTATTGGAAGATTGAGCGCTTGTAGAAATAGCGGTCAAAAGAAGAAAAATAGTTAATATTTTTTTCATGATAGTATTCCCCAATTATTTGACTAATACATAAAAATTAACATCAACTTATAATTTTGGGAAGAAGTATTGCTCTACAATTTTATAGATATAATTTTCTGCTGCGTCCAAGTATCTGCAGAAAACTTTTAGCTAAAGCGCCAACTATTATTGGCTCCGTAAAAAATCCATAAAAAAACAAGCACATATTTCCATAAGTGCTTGTTTTAATTTAATTATTTTTAAGTAAGTGCTATCTTTTAGAGAACTGAAAGCTCTTACGTGCTTTTGCTTTACCGTATTTTTTACGTTCTACAACNCGTGAATCTCTTGTGAGAAAACCTGCAGCTTTAAGTGCTGGACGCAAAGATGGTTCATANAATTGCAATGCTTTTGAAATCCCATGCTTTACAGCACCTGCCTGACCAGACAATCCGCCACCTTTTACTGTTGCCATAACGTCAAATTCACCAGTAACACCAGCAACTGAGAACGGTTGGGCAAGAATCATTTGCAATACTGGTCGTGCAAAATATTTGTTCATCTCTTTGCCGTTTACAACTACTTTACCAGAGCCTGGCTTGATCCAAACACGTGCTACTGCATCTTTTCGCTTACCTGTTGCATATGATCGGCCTAATTCATCACGAACCGGTTCACGCGCAATAACTGCTTGTACTTGTTCAGCAGCTGTCACTTCACCAACAGCTTCTTTTAAAGCATCCAATGATTTAATTTCTTCGTTCATGACTGGCTCCGAGTATTCTTTGAGTTCATAGATTTTACATCCAAAACTTCAGGGTTTTGTGCCTCGTGTGGATGTTCAGCACCTGCATAAATACGTAAATTACGCAACTGCTCACGTGATAAAGGTCCACCAGGAAGCATTCTTTGTACAGCTTTTTCCAATAAACGTTCTGGAAATTGCCCTTCTAGAATTTGACCAGCAGTTCTCTGCTTAATTCCACCGGGATGACCAGTATGCCAATAATGGATTTTGTCTGAACGTTTTTTACCTGTTAGCTGAACTTTTTCAGCATTGATAACTATAACGTTATCTCCCATATCCATTGAAGGCGTAAAGGATGGTTTATGTTTGCCGCGTAAACGCATGGCTATAATTGACGCCAAACGACCCAACACTACGCCTTCGGCGTCAATGATGAACCATTTTTTATCAATATCAGCTGGTTTTGCTGAAAATGTTTTCATTTTAATAATTCCGTTTATTATGAGTAAATTAAACATACTCTAATGAGATGGAAGTCTTTTATATTATGTAATTACTACGTCAATAGAAATTATCATGTTATTATTGTTTAAAAACAATTAGTTACAATAAAGGTATTATAATACCCCATTTATTTATAAGAATACGTAAAATTAGCTCGCGCTACTGGCTCATTATTATCTTCAGAATAAATAAAAACATCCCCAACAATAAGACTTTTCCCTAATTTAATAATTTTAGGTTTTGCAATTAAATTTACTGGAGATGGTTTTCTTAAAAAATCAATATTACAATTTGTTGTAACAACATACTTTTGAACTCCAATATTAGCCAGTATTGCAATGTAAAAAGAGACATCAGCTAATGCAAACATAGTTGGACCAGAGACCGTCCCACCGGGACGCAAATGCTTTTGTGATATGCGATTTAAAATAGAAATATTATCACTTGAAAATTCTAAAATTTCATAATCATCTTTAATTTGTGAAAACTCTGTTGATAGAAAATCGTTAATTTCATCAAGATCTATCATTTAAAATATCCAAAAATTAATAAAAAATTTAACAATTATCAAAAGCTATGATCGTAAAGATTGTTCTTGAGGAAAGTTAGCAATAAATTTTGTCTGTAATATAAGAACTAATAAAAGAATAGCTCCTATTTGATGGAAAATAGCAATATACCAAGGAGCTGCATACATAACAGTTAAAATACCCAAGACCATTTGAATGATCATCATGATTAATATCGCTTTAAATCCAATTCGCAATTTTCGATGTGCTATATTTCGAGATTTTATCCATGCAATAATACCAAGTAACATAAGTAAATAGCCTAATATTCTATGATTAAATTGAACAAGTGCAGGATTTTCAAAGAAATTGATCCAGAAAGGCATGTAATCAAAACTTTCAGAAGGTAAAAACTCACCATTCATCAATGGCCAATCTATGTATCCTGTCCCAGCATCTATTCCGGCTACTAATGCACCTAATAATATTTGAGCAAAAGCAAATACAAGCAATATAGATGTCCAATTTATTGACTTTAAATTCCGCCTTCTACGAGACTGCATCAAATCAACATCCATCCGCTCAACTTTCATTATAAACCAGAAAAGAGTACCTAATATTATAAAAGCCAAACCTAGATGGGTGGCTAGACGATATGATGCTACATCAACCATACGGCCCACTAAACCCGAAGAAACCATCCACCAGCCAATTGCGCCCTGTAGACCACCAAGTAAACCAACTAGAAGCATTCTGAACTTCCAAGGTGGCGGAATGCGATTTTTTATATTCAAATAAACGAACCCAGCAAACCAAACTATTCCAACAAATCTACCTAATTGTCGATGCCCCCATTCCCACCAGTAAATTACTTTAAAGTCGCTAAGAGACATACCTTTATTTTGAAGCTGGTATTCAGGAATATTCTTATATTTATCGAATTCCAAGGTCCAAGCAGCATCATTTAGAGGAGGTAGTGCACCCTTTACAACGTTCCATTCTGTTATTGATAGGCCACTATCTGTTAACCTTGTAAGACCACCAATAATAATCATTAAGCACACTAGTATAAATAATACTTTCATCCACTGAGATACACCAGCTCTCCATTCATCACGTCCTTGGTCAATAATGCCGCCTTTTATTGATGTATCAATCGACTTTTCTGTATTCACATCTTCGAAAATATTACGAGTTTTTTTCATTATTAACCTTATCTATCATGATTATTGCAATTTAGTGCAAAGTATATCTTTCGTCCAATTTTTTCATCGGTAAAATTCATTATTTATACAAGTTTTTTGTTTTAAAAAAATCAAATTCAATCTTTTCTTGATTTTTCCATTGCCTTAAAAATACCATGAAATATCTGAACATCCATTTTGGTTAATTTCAATCGAGAAAACATGTTTCTAAAAGATAACAACATGCTTTCAGATTTATCTTTAGGCCAAAAAAAGTTTCTTGCACTTAGTGCTTCCTCAGAACGATCAACAAGGCTTTGTATTTCTTTTATAGAAGCAAGTTCTGTTCCAGCTAATGTCATAATCTCAGGAGGAATTGTTGTTACTTGTCTTTGCCATTCATAAGCCAATAACAATACACATTGTGATAAATTTAATGAAGAAAAATCTGGATTAACAGGCACTGAAACTAAAACATTTGCTTGTGCAATATCTTCATTTGATAAACCTGAGCTTTCGGGGCCAAACATAAAACCAACGTTTTTACCTTCCTGGATTAATGACCTCGCATATAGCATCGCTCTTTCTGGTGACATAACCTCTTTTGATAAATCTCTTGTTCTTGCTGTGGTAGCGAAAACAAAATTTAAATCTGACAGAGCTTCTGAGGTTTTGTTAAATAATTGAGCAGTGTCTAATACACGCCCTGCCCCAGCTGACATAGATTTTGCTCGTGAATTAGGCCAACCATCGCGCGGATTTACTATTCTCATGTTTTCTATGCCAAAATTTAGCATTGCACGAGCAGATGCACCAATGTTTTCTCCCATTTGAGGGCCTATTAAAATAATGGAGAGTTTTGAATTTTTCCATTTATCTTTATTCATTTTAAATTTCCAATATTTGAATTATTTTCTGTTAAGGCCCTAGGTATATAATGACAAGATCCATTTATTTGAAATAAATAACAAAAATATATATCTTCCGAGAAATTAAAATAAGATATGAATAATGTTTACTAAACTTCAAAGCTGAAACATATAATGATGTATACAATCGTATACATACTTTTAAAGGATAAAAAAATACGTTATTAGGTGCGTGTTATGATTCCAAATACTGACAATAAAAGAGGTCCTGAATGACTAAGATCAAAGTGGATAACCCCGTCGTTGAATTAGATGGCGATGAAATGACACGTATTATCTGGCAGTTCATCAAAGATAAACTGATATTACCGTATGTAGATTTAGATTTAAAATATTATGATTTGGGCATAGAAGCCCGAGACGATACTGATGATCAGATAACAGTTGATGCAGCTGAAGCTATCAAAAAATACGGCGTTGGTGTAAAATGTGCAACCATTACTCCAGATGAACAACGTGTTGAAGAGTTTGGCTTAAAACGCATGTATAGATCACCAAATGGTACTATTAGAAATATCTTAGGTGGAGTGATATTCAGACAACCAATTATATGCAAAAATGTTCCAAGATTAGTTCCTGGATGGACACAACCAATTGTTGTGGACGTCATGCATACGGAGACCAATACAAAGCTACTGATTTTCGTTTTCCTGGCGCCGGTAAACTGACAATAAAATTTGAAGGTGAAGATGGAACTATTATAGAAAAAGATATGTTTGATGCACCCTCATCTGGAATTACAATGGGAATGTATAACCTTGATCATTCAATATATGATTTTGCACGCGCATCATTAAACTACGGTTTAAATCTTGGATGGCCAGTCTATTTATCAACCAAAAATACAATACTAAAAGCGTATGATGGAAGATTTAAAGACATATTCCAAGAAGTGTATGAAAATGAATTTGAGGCTAAATTTAAAAAAGTTGGCATTCATTATGAACATAGACTAATTGATGATATGGTTGCAGCAGCTTTAAAGTGGTCTGGTGGTTACGTATGGGCATGTAAAAATTACGATGGGGATGTTCAATCTGATACTGTAGCACAAGGATACGGATCTTTAGGCTTAATGACATCACAGCTTATGACACCAGATGGAAAGATTGTTGAAGCAGAAGCGGCTCATGGGACCGTTACACGCCATTATCGTCAACACCAAAAAGGAGAAGCGACCTCTACAAATTCAATAGCTTCCATATATGCTTGGACGGGTGGCTTAAAGCACCGCGCAAAATTAGATGACAATCAACAATTATTGGATTTTGCTAATAAACTAGAAAAAGTAATAGTGTCCACGGTTGAGAATGGTCATATGACTAAAGACTTAGCGTTATTAGTTGGCCCAGATCAAAACTGGCTTACGACTGAAGGTTTCTTAGAAAAGATCGATGAGAACCTGAATAAAGCTATGTAAAAATCAATTGAATGGGCTTTCGGTAAAGTTAGCCCATTCAAGTATTATAAATAAATTCTCAAAATAATTATGATTTATTATACACCCTCAACGATTGTATAATTTCTTGTTGAAACACCTTCAGCTAATGCAAATTTCAATGCCTGACTATATTCTTCTGACTCATAAAAAGTGACAGCACTATCAAAATCTGGAAATTTTATAATTACATTTCTTAACTGTACAGGTCCTTCTTTTGTAAGGCATTTTCCTGCACGTGCTAAAAATTCACCACCAAATTTCTCAACAGCCGGACCAGCCAGTTTAGCATATTTTGCATATTCATCTGCATTATGGACTGTAATCTGAACCATACAATAACCATTCATATTATAACTCCTTTAAGTATTTCTCTATCAAAGATATGGCTTTTTTAGCATTAGACATATCATTTCCACCTGCTTGAGCCATGTCTGGCCTTCCACCACCACCTTTGCCACCAAGCTCGATTGCAGCAATTTTAACTAAATCAACAGCATTAACTTTATCTACTAGATCAGAAGTAACACCAACAGATATTGCTGCTTTACCTCCAGCACCAGAAATTAACAAGATAACTGCAGAACCAAGTCTATTTTTGTGCTCATCAACAAGACTTCTTAAATCTTTACTTGGAAGATCATCAAAAGTTTGCACATAAAAATTAAAATTATTTACTTTTATAACATTTTGAGCTTCATCATTTGAACCCATAGCTACAGCTTTTCGCAAATCAATAATCTCACTTTGAAGTAATTTTCGCTCATCAAGCAAACTTTTAACTCTATCGATTACATTTTCTGATTTTGTTTTAAATATACTTGCAAGTTCGTTAAGTATTCTTGTTTGCTCAGCATGATATAATTCAGCAGTTTTACCAGTAAATGCCTCAATTCTCCTGACACCACCTGCTGATGCGCTTTCTCCAATTAAAGCAAATGCCCCTATTTGGCCCGTTCGTTGAACATGAGTTCCTCCACATAATTCTAATGAATAAGTATTTCCAGTTAATCCTTTACCAGAATCTTTTTTAATCCCCATTGATACAACTCTGACTTCATCACCATATTTTTCACCAAATAAGGCTTGAGCGCCTAGTTTGCGTGCATCATCAGGTGTCATAATTCGAGTTTCTACAGTTGAGTTTTGTCTAATAAGGTTATTAACTTCTAATTCAACTTCTCTCAATTCACTCTGTGTCATACTTTTTGAGTGGCTAAAATCAAATCTAAGCCTATTTTCTGCATTTAAAGAACCACGTTGTGCAATATGGTCACCTAATTGTGTTCGCAACGCTTCATTTAATAAATGCGTCGCAGTATGGCTATTACAAATTCCTGATCTTATTACATCATTTACAAATAATTCAGCAGATGCTCCACTTGATATTTCACCAGATACAACTTTACCGATGTGAATAAAAATACCTGCTTTCTTTTTAACATCTGTGATATTTATTTTATTCTTTTCAATTGAAATAAAACCATTATCTGCAATCTGCCCCCCACTTTCAGCATAAAATGGGGTTTGATTAAGAACGACCATCACTTCGTCACCTTCAGAAACTTTATCAACCAAATTTCCATCTTGTAATAATGCAAGAATTTGCCCCTCAGAAGTATTGGTATCATATCCTAAGAAATCAGTGGCTCCATATTTATCAGCTAAATCAAACCAAATACTTTCATCAGCAACTTCACCAGATCCTACCCATGCTGCACGTGCTTTTGCTTTTTGTTCAGACATTGCATGATTGAAGCCTTCAACATCAACATCAACACCTTTTTCTCGTAAAGCATCTTGTGTAAGATCTAATGGGAAACCAAATGTATCATATAATTTAAATGCNGTTTGCCCTGATAATGTCGATCCAGACACGAATGTTTTAGTTTCTTCATCTAAAAGCTTAAGTCCTCTGTCTAAAGTTGTTTTAAAACGCGTTTCTTCAAGCAATAAACTTTCCTCAATCAAAGCTTGAGCTTGCCCTAATTCAGGATAAGCTTGTCCCATTTGTCTAACCAAAGCAGGAACTAATTGATGCATTACAGGATCTTTCGCACCTAAAAGATGCGCATGCCTCATTGCTCTTCGCATTATTCTACGCAACACATAACCGCGGCCTTCGTTTGATGGTAAAATGCCATCAGCAATTAGAAAAGATGTTGACCTTAAATGATCGGCAATTACACGATGGTGTGTATTTTGTTCACCATATGGGTCTACATTAGTCGCGTTTGCTGATGCTTCAATTAAATCTCGCATTAAATCTGTATCA
>JGI20157J14317_10002118_pt1 | contig 17371 bp, 21 predicted proteins | sample COG_07_FD_14317 | JGI IMG/M metagenome (IMG submission 14317)
TTTTTTTTGTAAAAATAATCAAAATTTTGTGATCGAAATATTATGATAACTATAATATTAATTTGTATTTTTGCAGCGATTTTAAACAATTAAATTTACATTCTTAATTATGTCTAATGACATCCATTTTAAAAAAGGTTTAGATATCAACCTAGTTGGAGAAGCTAATAAAGTACTGGTACCTGCCCCAAAAAGTAAATTTTATTCTGTAGAACCATCTGATTTTCACGGTATTAATCCAAAACTTAATGTAAAAATTTCTGATAATATTTTAGCTGGTGATGTCTTGTTTTATGATAAATCAGATGAATTATTAAAGTTTGTATCCCCTGTTTCTGGTCAAATTACTGAAATAATTAGAGGAGAAAAACGAAAAATTCTTTCAATAAAAATTCTGGCTGATGAAAAACAAGTTTTTAAAAATCTAGGCAGTTTAAAAAAATCTGCTAACAGACAAGAAATAATTGAATTTTTATTAAGTGCTGGATGTTGGCCTTTTATTATGCAAAGACCGTATGCAATCATAGCAAATCATAAATCTTTCCCCAAATCTATTTTTGTCTCAGGATATTCTTCTGAGCCACTTTCTGCTAATTTTGATTTTACTTTAAAAGACAACAAAAAAGAAATACAAGCTGCTGTTAGTGTTTTAGGTAAATTAAGCGAAGGAAATATAAATGTTTCTGTTGAGAAATCTTCCAATTCAATTTTTAGAGAAATTAAAGACATAGAGCTATATAATGTTTCTGGACCTCACCCTAGTGGTAATGTAGGAAGTTTAATTAATAAAGTTGACCCAGTTAATAAGGGTGAATCTGTCTGGACTGTTTCTGCTCAAGATTTAGTAATAATAGGTCATATGTTATTGACAGGAGAATTTAAAGCAGAAAGAATTGTATCACTCTCAGGTTCTTCAATCGAAAGCCCTAGATACTTTAAAACTATTATTGGTTGTCAAATTGATTCTATTACTAACAATAATATTGTTACTCAAAATGAGAATAATAGAATTATTTCCGGTTACCATATTGTCTGGTAAAAAAATTGGATCTGATGGTCACTTGGACTATTACAGTAATTCAGTCACGGTAATTCCTGAAGGAGACGATTATGAATTGTTTGGGTGGACTAAACCAGTATTTGATAAGATATCAGTTTCCAGAGCATTAACATTTTCTTGGCTTTTTCCCAAGAAAAAGTATGATTTAACAACAAACACTAACGGTGAACATAGAGCTTTTGTTACAACTGGGACTTACGAAAAAGTTTTTCCACTAGATATATTTCCAATGCATATTTTAAAAGCATGTATGTATAAAGATCTTGACGAGATGGAGGTTTTGGGTATGTATGAAGTGGCACCTGAAGATTTTGCATTAACTGAATTTGTATGTGTGTCAAAACAACCTCATCAAAAGATAATTAGAGAAGGTTTAGATTTAATGAAAAAAGAAATAGGATAATTAATGGGATTAAAATCAACATTACATAACTTAAAAGAAAAGTATAAAGGTCAAAAAATGGCACCAGCCTTTAATGCCTTACATACATTTTTATACCTTCCAAATGAAGTGACTCAAGGAGGAACTCATATAAAAGCGGCAGATGATTTAAAAAGAACAATGAATACAGTTATTTTGTCATTGGTTCCTTGTCTTATATTTGGAATGTTTAATGCTGGTTATCAACATTACAGAGCCATTGATATAGCTAATGGTATTGTTAGAGAAGTATCCTTATTTGGTAATTTTATTACATGGGATAATCTTATTTTGGGTGCTATAACTGTTCTTCCATTAGTGATAGTATCTTATGCAGTTGGACTAGCTGTTGAGTTTTTATTCGCTGTAATTAAAGGTCATGAAGTCGAAGAAGGCTATTTAGTTACCGGTATGTTAGTTCCTCTTATTGTTCCAATAGATATTCCATTATGGATGTTAGCAGTAGCGGTTATTTTTGGAGTTGTTATTGGAAAGGAAGTTTTTGGAGGTACAGGGATGAATATTCTAAATCCAGCACTTACAATTCGTGCATTTTTATTTTTTGCCTACCCTACATGGATGAGTGGTGATAAGGTTTGGGTTCATGGAGCAGTCGAAAGGACGGGAACATCAGAAGCAATTTCCGGTGAAACCATTTTGGGTAGTTATGCTCAAAATCAAGATATTATTTATTCGTTATCCGAAATGTTCTATGGTTTTATCCCTGGTTCAGTTGGAGAAACTTCTAAGTTATTAATTATTTTAGGAGCCTTAATATTAATTTTTACAAAAATTGGTAGTTGGAGAATCATACTTAGTACAATTTTAGGGGCTTTATTTATGGGGGCTATATTTAATCTAGTTATAGGTTCTGAATTGATTGGAGAATCTAGTAAATTTTATGGTTTAATGAGTGTTCCTTATTGGCAACATTTATTAATCGGTAGTATATTATTTGGTGCTGTTTTTATGGCCACAGACCCTGTTAGTGCATCACAAACTAATAAAGGTAAATGGATATATGGTTTTTAATTGGTTTTATATCTATAATGATTAGAGTATTCAATCCTGCTTACCCTGAAGGTGTATTTTTAGCAATTTTGTTGATGAATGTGTTTGCACCAACTATTGATCATTATGTCGTTAAAGCAAATGTTAAAAATAGACTAAATAGACTAAAAATTAAAACTGCTTAATAATGGAAAAGAGGACAGATAAAAATTTATATACGCTTCTATTTGCCACTGGGATGGTAATTGTTGTAGGATCTTTATTAGCATTTTTGGCTTCTTCATTAAAGCCAAGGATTAATGAAAATAAAAGAATAGAAAAACAACAAAATATACTTTATGCTATGGGAGTTCACGAAAATGAAGGCAATAGTGTTGCTTTTGTTCAGGACAGTAAAGTTGCTGGTGAATTTTCAAAATATATTAAATCACAACTTGTTATTACGGATGGCTTGAATATCACAGAAGATAATGATGCTTATTTAATAGATATCAAAAAAGAACAAACTAAAGCAAAGGCTGGTGAGTTGCGTAAGTTACCTTTATTTATTGGTGAAAAAGAAGGAAAAACTTATTACGTAGCACCAATTAGAGGTAAAGGTTTATGGGATGCAGTTTGGGCTTATGTTGCAATGGATGAAAATATGATTGTTCAAGGTGCTTATTTTGATCATCAAGCTGAAACAGCAGGTTTAGGAGCAAATATTAAACAGAGGTTTTTTATGGATGATTTTATTGGCGAACATCTTCTAGATAAAAATGGAGTTTTCAAAGGAATAACTGTTTCCAAAAGTAATGCAGACCCTACAAATAAGATTAAGGATGATAATGAAGTTGATGCTATAGCTGGTGCAACAATTACTGGTGATGGAGTTTCTGCAATGATAAAAAAAGACCTTAAATTATATCAACCATATTTTGAAAACTTAAAAACTAATTAGTATATGGGTTTATTATCGAGCAAAGACAGTAAATTAATATCCGATCCTCTGGCGGACAATAACCCTATTACAATACAAGTATTGGGAATATGTTCTGCTTTAGCAATAACTGCAGAACTAAAAGCTTCAATAGTAATGTCTATTTCTGTAATCTTTGTTATGGGTGCTGGAAATGTTGTTATTTCGTTAATTAGAAATATAATCCCATCAAAAATTAGAATAATTGTTCAACTTACTGTTGTAGCAGCCTTAGTGATCATTGTTGATCAAGTTTTAAAGGCATATTCTTATTCTTTAAGTAAAGAGTTAGGTGCATTTATAGGTCTAATAATTACTAATTGTATTATCATGGGCCGTTTTGAAGCATTCGCACTAGCAAATGGTGTATGGAGGTCATTTTTAGATGGAATTGGAAATGCAATTGGTTATGGAGTTATATTAATTATTGTAGGTTTCTTTAGAGAATTATTAGGATCTGGTACACTTTTAGGATATGCAGTTTTAGGAGACCCAATTGAAAAGACTGGTCTTTATTCTATTGGATATGAAAATAATGGTTTTATGTTGTTAGCTCCTATGGCATTGATAGTGGTAGGATTGATTATATGGGTACAAAGATCAAGAAATATGAGTTTAATTGAAGAATAACAAAATTAGTTAAATGGAGCACATAGAATTATTATTTAAATCAATTTTTATTGATAATATGGTATTTGCTACTTTTTTAGGAATGTGCTCTTATTTGGCTGTTTCAAAAAAAGTTGACACGGCTGTTGGGTTAGGTGCGGCAGTAATTTTTGTATTAACAATTACTGTACCGTTAAATTGGCTTTTAGATAAATACATTTTACAAGATGGTGCTTTAGTATGGATTAGTGAAGATTTTGAAATTTATGATTTAAGTTTTTTATCATTTATTATGTTTATTGCTACAATTGCTACAATGGTTCAGCTTGTTGAAATTATTGTTGAAAAGTTCAGTCCATCTTTATACAATTCACTCGGTATATTTTTACCTCTTATTGCAGTAAACTGTGCGATTTTGGGAGGATCTTTATTTATGCAATCTAGAGAGATTCCCACTCTAGCTCTTGCTCTTACTTATGGAGTAGGCTCAGGGATTGGATGGTTCTTAGCAATTTTATCCATTGCAGCAATTCGAGAAAAAATTAGATATTCCAATGTCCCTGCACCTCTTAGAGGGCTTGGAATAACATTTATTATTACAGGTTTAATGGCTATTGGATTTATGAGTTTTGGAGGTATGCTAACTGGAGGAGATGAAGAAGTTGTTAAGCAACAGATTGACGTTGAATTAGTCACAGATAATAAGCTACAAAAATTAGATAATAAATTATTTTCAAAAAACACAAAAGAAGTCAATTAATATGATTTTAGCATCACAAACATTAGGAACCGTTCTTATAACAATTATTGCTTTTTTAATTGTATCATTATTATTAATCAGTGTGCTTTTATTTGTTAAGCAAAAACTATCCCCATCTGGTCCTGTTATGATTACAATCAATGGTGAAAAAGAAATTGAGGTTGCTTCCGGAGAAACATTATTAACCACACTTGGAGCGCAAAAAATATTTTTACCATCTGCTTGTGGAGGAGGAGGAACTTGTATTCAGTGTGAATGCCATGTAAATAGTGGAGGAGGAGAAGCATTACCAACTGAAGTGCCTCACTTTACAAGAAAAGAAATAAAATCTGGTGCTAGATTAGCATGTCAAGTTAAAGTTAAGCAAGACATGAATATCAGTATCCCAGAAGAAGTATTTGGTATTAAAAAGTTTGAAGCAACTGTAGTTAGAAATTATAACGTTGCATCTTTTATTAAAGAGTTTGTAGTATCAATCCCAGAAGATATGGGGTATAAAGCTGGTGGATATATTCAAATTGAAATTCCCGAAGGTGAGGTTAAATTTTCCGATATGGATATAACAGCTCACCCTGACGAACACGAATCTGCTGACAAATTTAAACCTGAATGGGATAAATTTAATTTGTGGCCATTAGTTATGAACAATAATGAGCTAGTTGATAGAGCTTACTCTATGGCATCTTACCCTGCTGAGGGTAAAGAAATTATGTTGAATGTTAGAATTGCAACTCCTCCATGGGATAGAAATAAAAATGGATGGATGGATGTAAATCCTGGAGTAGCGTCATCATACATTTTTTCTAAAAAAGCTGGTGACAAAGTGACCATTTCTGGCCCATATGGTGAATTTTTTATAAATGAGTCTGACTCAGAAATGTTATATGTTGGTGGTGGTGCCGGAATGGCTCCAATGAGGTCTCATCTTTATCATCTTTTTAAAACACTACAAACAGGTCGTAAAGTTAGTTTCTGGTATGGAGGTCGATCTAGAAGAGAGCTTTTCTATTTAGATCATTTTTATAAATTAGAAAAAGATTTTCCAAACTTTAAATTTTATTTAGCATTATCTGAACCTTTACCTGAAGATAATTGGAATGTTAAAACTGATTTAGAAGCTGATGGTGATGGTTTTGTAGGTTTTGTTCATAATTGTGTTATTGATAACTACTTAAGCACTCACGAGTCCCCTGAAGATATTGAACTTTATTTTTGTGGTCCCCCACTTATGAATCAAGCTGTCCAAAAAATGGGTGAGGATTATGGTATTCCTGATGAACATATTAGGTTTGATGATTTTGGAGGTTAAATTATAATTTTCATGAATACTGCTTTATCAAATCAAGAACTTCATAATTTAGCTATGAATCATGTTGGTAAAGATCTTGAATCTAGAGGTTTTGAATTTATAGCAGTAAATAGTAAATTAAAAAAAAACCCTCAATTTGTCTGTATTGATAAAAACAAACAATATTTTTTTGTTATTGTAAAAGCAATTTTACTACCTAAAAACCCAAATAATTATGATCTTGTTTGGATGGAGAAATTTAAGCAACATGCTAAATCCCATGATTCAAAGGTCCTTTATGCTGGGGTAGGATTAGCTAACGCAAAAAATAAAAATAATCCTGTATATTTAAATCAGGATTATATAATTGAATATAACGGAATTCAAGTAATTGATGACAATTTAAACTAATGCGTTACCTATTATTACTATTTATTACAGTCTATTCTTGTACAAATAATTCATTTAAGAAAACTTCTATTAGTGGTTATGTGTACGGCACCACTTACACTATAGTTTACTTTTCTGATGATGAATTACAATTAAAAGTGCAAATTGATAGTCTTTTTGATGCTATTGATATGTCAATGTCAACCTATAATCCCAATTCATTAATAACTAAAATTAATAATAATGAAGATATTGATCTAGATAATCATTTTAAGTTTGTTTTTAATGTTTCTAAAAATATATTCAATAAGACAAATGGTCTTTTTGACCCTTCTATTGGTCCTTTAGTAAATTCTTTAAATTTTGGCCCCAAAACCAATCATTTGCCAACCGATAAACTCAAAACCTTAGTAGGTTTAGATAAATTTAATATCATTGAAAATAAATTAATTAGACCTTTTAACTCTTTTATAGATTTCAATGCCATTGCTAAAGGTTATAGTGTTGATGTAATTTCACGTTTTTTGAGTATTAACAATATAACTAATTATTTAGTTGAAGTTGGGGGTGAGATTAGATCTAGTGGTATGAATTTGGATGGAAATAAAAATTGGAGAGTTGGATTAGATACTCCAAGATTTGATGGTTTACAGAGAGATCTTTATAAGATCTTTAATTTGAAGGATAAATCCATGGCAACTTCAGGAGTTTACAGAAAATTTAAAATTGATAGTTCAGGAAATAAATATGCTCATATCATAGATCCAAAAACTGGTTATTCTTCAACTTCAAATATACTAAGCGTAACAGTGATTTCAGAGGATTGTATTGAAGCCGATGCATATGCAACCGCATTACAACTTATGTCAGTTGATGAAATTACTCTTTTGGCAAAAGAAAATAGTGCTATTAGTATTTTTATTATTTACAATGACGTGAATAATGAAATGAAAGATATCTCTTTCAACAACTTTCCTTCTATTTAGTACATACAGGAATAATTTCTCCTTTAATAATAGAGTATTTTAATATTTCTTCATCACTAAACTCTTTTGAGTAGTCTATTTGTTTAACTTTAAAACCAGTATTTTTAAGTTTATTGAAATAGTCTTTTCCATAAACTCTAACATGATCATATTGTCCAAATATTTTATTTCTTTCTAATTTATCAGTAATTGAATCGTCTTGGAAAGTTTTTTTTCTATTCATATCAATTGGTACTTGAAATATACCAGTACCACCTTTTTTTAAAACTCTATACAATTCACTCATTGCTTTATTATCGTCCAACACATGTTCTAAAACATGATTACAAAGTATAAAGTCATAGGTATTATCCTTTATCGGTAAATCACAAATGTCTGCCTTTATCTTTGCTAAAGGAGAATTAATATCGATAGAATCGTATTGAATATTATTTAATTTTTTAAATCTTGTATAAAATGCCTGTTCAGGAGCAAAATGTAACAGCTTTACCTTTCTTTCAAAAAGTACTGTTTCATTTATCAAATATAACCAAAGTAATCTATGTCTTTCAAGAGATAGAGTAGAAGGAGATAGCGCATTTTTTCTTAATTTATTATAACCATAGGATAAAAATTTACGAAATGATTTACCATCAATTGGATCAGTAAATTTATTACCTTTTAATAAAAGACTTAGTAAGGGTTGAAATATAAAACTAAACTTTATTAAAAAAGTTCTTGGAAATATTTTTAAAATTAACTTAATCAAAGTTTATAATTATTTAGAAATTCATTCTCTTCGTCAGATTTGATTCCTAATGCTTCATATATATAAGAAAAGGTCGAAAGTAATTCAGGTTTTCCATCAATAATTGCAATATTATGCTCAAAATGAGCACTAGGTTTATTATCTAATGTAGTAATAGTCCAGCCATCCTTATGATGCTTAATTTTATGTGTTCCTTGATTTATCATTGGTTCAATTGCTACTACCATTCCTTCAACAAATTTTTTGCCTTTACCTCTTTTTCCGTAGTTTGGCATTTCAGGTTTCTCATGCATATTTTTACCTAGGCCATGCCCAACTAATTCTCTAACTACACCATAACCTCTATTTTCGCAATAATCTTGAATAGCATAGCCTACATCACCAACTCTATTACCAATTTTAAAACTTCTAATTCCTTCGTATAATGACTCTTTGGTTGTATCTAAAAGGTGATTAACATCATTTGCAATGTTTCCAACTCCGAAAGTATATGCATGATCTCCATAAAAATCATTTTTTAAAACTCCACAATCGATAGAAATAACATCCCCGTCTTTAATTGGAGTATTATTTGGAATTCCATGAACTACTTGTGAGTTTGGACTTATACAAAGAGTATTAGGAAAGTCATACATTCCTAAAAAACCTGGAATTGCTCCATTGTCCCTAATAAATTCTTCTGCAAGTTTATCTAAATGTAATGTTGTAACTCCTTCTTTAATTTCTCCAGCAATCATTCCAAGTGTTTTAGAAACAAGTAAAGCACTTTCTCTGATTAATTCAATTTCATCTCTATTTTTAGTAATACTCATAATTATATTAGTGATTCTTGTGTCATTTCCTTAGGTTTTTTTATACCCATAAGTTTTAAAATAGTTGGAGCAATATCTCCCAAAATACCATTTTTTATATTTTCTAAATCATTATCAACAAGAATTACAGGTACTGGATTAGTAGTATGTGCAGTATTAGGAGTACCATCGGCATTAATCATAGTCTCACAGTTGCCATGATCTGCAATTAATATGGTTGTATAATTATTTTTATTAGCAGAATTAATAACAGATTCAACACATTTATCAACTGCTTCACATGCCTTAATAGCAGCTTTCATGCTGCCAGTATGTCCAACCATATCTCCATTAGCAAAATTTAAACAAATAAAGTCCTGTTTTCCTAAGTCTATCTCTGCAACTAAAGAATCGGTAATTTCATAAGCACTCATTTCGGGTTTAAGGTCGTAAGTTGCAACTTTAGGAGATTTTTTCAATATTCTAGACTCACCTTTAAATTTGTTTTCTCTTCCACCTGAAAAGAAAAAAGTTACATGTGGATATTTTTCAGTTTCAGAAATTCTTAATTGACTTTTATTATTTTTTTCTAATATTTCACCAAGAGTATTATCAAGATTAGATTTATTAAAAATAACTTTAATGTTAGAAAAGGTATTGTCATAATTTGTCATTGTTACGTAATGAAGATTTAATTTCTTCATATCAAACTCTAAATTATCTTTTTGAGATAGTACTTTTGTGAGCTCTCTTCCTCTATCTGTTCTAAAGTTAAAAAATATTACTATATCTTCATTTTTAATTGTTGATAGTGGTTGATTGTTAGAATCAACTTTAATTATAGGTTTTATAAATTCATCGGTGCATCCGTTATCGTAATTATTTTGAATACTACGAATTAAATTTGAGCTTTTCTCTCCTTTTGCATTTACTAATGCATCATAAGCAAGTTTTATTCTCTCCCATCTGTTATCTCTATCCATGGCATAATACCTACCTGTAATAGATGCTATTTGTATAGAGCTATTTTTTATATAATCATTTAAATCTGAGATATATCCAGAGCCAGACTTTGGATCTACATCTCTTCCATCAGTAAAGCCATGTATATAAGATTCAATATTGTATTCTTTTGCGATGTCAATTAATCCTTTTAAATGATTAGTGTGAGAGTGAACCCCTCCATCACTTACTAATCCGAGAAAATGAATTTTTTTATTATTTTTTTTTGCAAATTCAAATGTCTCTACAATGACTTTTTCTTTTTTAAGTTTATTTTGTTCAATAGATATATTAATCTTAGTAAGATCTTGATAAACTATTCTACCAGCACCTAAATTCATATGCCCAACTTCACTATTACCCATTTGACCCTGAGGAAGACCAACGTGTAATCCGTCCGTTCTTAAAGTGGAGTATGGATATTTTTTGTATAAACTATCAATGAAATTAGTATTAGCGTTATCTATTGCAGAAACCTTTGGGTCTGGAGAGTTGCCCCAACCATCTAATATCATTAAAATTACTTTTTTATTCATCTCAAAATCTATACAAATTTACTGAATTATCATTAAATTTTTATATAAGTTTAGTATTGCCCATCAACATTTTTTGTTATAAGTCACTTAAATTAAAATTTATTTCAACTTCATATGGTTTTTTATTTTGTTCAAACACCCTAGCGGACTTATTACCTTTTAAAATTATTTTCTCACCAGAAACAGATAAATAACTACCTTCTCTTAATCCAATTACAATTTGAGAGTTAAAAAAGTGAAACTCTTTAATTCTAGTTTCTCTTGTTTCACCCATATGTTTGCTGTTGGAAATTGAATCGAGATAATGTGGATTGATATTAAAAGGAATTATATTTAGTGCATTAAAGCTAGTTGGGTGTATAATTGGCATATCATTACTAGTTCCAATCGAGGGTCCACATATATTAATTCCTGCACTAGTCCCTAAATATGGTTTTCCTTTGTCAATAGCTTCTTTTAAATAATTTATTAGATCATTATCAATTAATTTTTTTAAAAGTAAAAAAGAATTACCGCCACCAATAAATATTCCATCAGTATCTTTTATCGCTTGCTTTAAATCTTTGTACTCATGTATGCCATTAACCTCAATCCCTAATTTGACAAAAAAATCAGATGCTAATTTTGTGTATTTCTCATAAGTTAAACCGTTAGGTCTTGCATATGGAATGAAAATTATTTTTTTTGAATTCCTAAATAATAATTTAACTTCATCTTTAATATAATCTAAATAAGTACTTCCAAATACAGTAGAAGTACTAGCTAAAATCATTTTTTTCATAGAATAAATTTAAAAAAAAACCAACTTTTATAATCCAAATTAAACTTACTGATTATATTTGTAGAATGCTACTATATTTTTTTAATTTATTCATAAGTGGTGCTGAAATTGCGATAATATTATTTATTGCTTTAATTTTTTTTGGTGCTGATAAGATTCCTGACATCGCAAGAAATCTTGGAAAAGGTCTAAATGAAATTAAGCATGCTACTAATGACATTAAAAGAGAAATTCAATCTTCGTCAGAATCTGTTAAAAACAATTCCATCACTAAAGATGTAAATAACGAGTTGTCAAAAGTAAAAAAAGATCTCGAAGAGTTTTCTGGATCAATAAAAAGAGATTTATAATTTATTTCTTCTTTCTACTTATTGTTATGCCATCTCTTATTGGTAAAATCACGGAATCCATATCTTTTCTATTATTTAACAATTTATTATATTCTACAATAGCTTTAGTGGATTTGTCTTTTTGAGAAATTTGATTTAAAACCTTACCATCCCATAGTACGTTATCTGAAAGTAATACACCTCCTTTTTTTAATCTTACTATTAAAATATCTAAATATTTTGGATAGTTAATTTTATCTGCATCTAAAAAGATTAAATCAAAGTCCTGATCCAATTTTGGAATTATGTCTAATGCATTTCCTAAGTGTTGAATAATATTGCTATTAAAAGAAGATTTTTTAAAATATTTTCTTTGTAAACTATATAATTCTTCATTAATATCTAGAGTGTGAATCTCTCCATTTTCACGTAAGCCCTCAGCTAAACATAATGTTGAATAACCAGTAAATGTTCCAATTTCTAATATTTTTTTAGGATTAATTATTTTAGAAATTAGACTTAATAGCCTGCCTTGATACGCACCGCTTATCATTCTTGGCTGAAGAACTTTTAGATTGGTTTCTCTATTTAAATTACTAAGAAGTTCAGGCTCTTTTTCAGAGTGATTAATTAAGTATTCATCAAGTTTTTCGTTATTAATGTATTTCATTAAATCAGTAACTTTAACTTTTCTACAAATAAATAAACTTCCACAAACGAATTATATAATGGAGTAGGAGCACAACGAATAACATTTGGGTCTCTCCAATCTGTTATCACCCCAAGATCAGTTAAGCTTTTGTGAAATTTTTTATCAGCATTAGTTATCTCTATGGAAATTTGACATCCTCTAGATAATGACTCTGTAGGAGTGATTATATTAATTTTTGATGAATTAAGATCTAGTAAAAGGAACTCTAAATAGTTAGTTAACAATGTAGATTTTTCACATAGTTTTTTCATACCCACTTCTTTAAATATTTCAAGAGAGGCTTTTATTGCAGCCATAGATAGAATAGTTGGTGTACTAATCTGCCAGCCATCAGCACCAGGAATAGTTTGAAAGGGCTCTCTCATATTAAACCGGTTATTTAGATCGTTACCCCACCATCCTCTAAATCTATTTAGATTGTTGTTATATGCATGTCTTTCATGGATGAAGCAACCTGATAAACTTCCAGGTCCGGAATTTAAGTACTTATAACTACACCAAATAGCAAAATCTGCTCCGACTTTATTTAGATTTAATTGAACATTTCCAGCAGCATGAGCACAGTCAAAACCAACAATGGATTTATATTTATGACCAATCTCAGTTATTTTTTTTAAATTAAAATATTCACCTGTGTAATAATTTACTCCTCCAATTAATACTAAGGCAATCTCATTTTTATTTTCTAAAAAAATATTTTCTAATTCCTGATATTTATTTTCTACATTTTTTGTTTCCCACAGTATAATTCCATCATTTGCATTATATCCGTGGTGAATTAATTGTGATTCAACAGCATATATGTCAGAAGGAAAAGAATCGGCTTCTAAAATAATTTTAAACTTTGTGTCAGTAGGTTTATAAAATGACACCATCATTAAATGTAGATTTACTGTAAGGGTGTTCATCACAACGACTTCTAATGGCTTTGCACCTACTATATTTGCCATTTCATTGGTAAGATAGCTATGATATTCAAGCCATGGATTTTTTGCATTACTCCATCCCTTAACACCTAAATTGGCCCAGTCCTTCATTTCTTTGTCTATAAAAGATTTTGTAGATTTTGGTTGAAGTCCTAAAGAATTTCCACAAAAGTATATAAAATCATTATTATGACTATCTTTTGGAATATGAAATAGATTTCTGTATTCAGAAAGACTATCTAACTTATCAAGTTGTTTAGCAAAGTTTAGTGAGTTTTCAAGTTTAATCAAAATAGTATATTAAGTGTCCAGTAAAAGTAACAATTATTAATAAGTAATATAATTTTATTGATTTTGTTTAATGATTTCTGAAAACTTATATTTAAATTTCTTAAAACGAGGATCTGAAACATTAATTATGTAACTATTAAACTTATTGTTTTTTTTAAAATCTTGATGATATTTTTCAGCTTTCCAAAATTTAAGAAATGGATATGACTCTGCTGCTACATTAACTTTTAAAGATTGTGTGATTTCATTAATTTTTTTACTGATTATATTTTTCTGATTTTCATTTTGATAAAAAATGATGGATCGGTATTGGGTTCCATTATCAGGGCCTTGACCATTAATTTGTTCAATATTTTGTGTTCCAAAATAGACATCTACAAGTTGTGAAAAAGTTATTAATTTAGGATTGTAAACAACCTCTATGGTCTCTGCATGACCAGTAGTCTGAGTATTAACGATATCATATGTAGGATTTGATGTAAATCCACCAGAGTAACCACTAATCACCTCATTTACTCCAATAATACTCTCATATATTGCTTCTACGCACCAAAAACATCCACTTGCAAAATAAGCTTTGTGAATATTATCTGTATTAACCTCAACTGGAGTTGAATTAATAATCAAGTTTTGTTTTTCTGAAAACTTTTGAGCATTTGTACAATTAGTTATTAAAACTAAAACAGTAATCAATAGGTTTTTTTTCATTAGATAAATATATAATAAAAAAAGCCTCTATTTATATAGAAGCTTTTAATTATCGAAATTAATTTTATGTATTAAATTTTCGCAAAAACTTTTTCCATTTTCACTTTCTGTTCTTTGGCTAACTCTTCATCAACTAATATTCTTCCGCTATGCTCATCAGTAATTATTTTTTTTCTTGAACCAATTTCCATAATAATCTGCGGAGGTATAGTGAAATAAGATCCACCTGAGGCTCCTCTTTCAACAGCAACAACAGCTAAGCCATTCTTTACATTGTTCCTAATTCTACTGTAAGCTAATACTAGTCTTTCCTCGATATCTTTCTTACATTTTTCTGATTTTAAAAGTAATACCTCTTCTTCTTTCTTAGTCTCTTCCAGTATTGTATTTAACTCACTTTTTTTGTGTTTTAAATGATTTTTTCTTTCGGAAAGTTTTAATTTAGCTTCATCTATAACAACATTTTTATGCTCAATTTTAGCTAAAAACTCTTTAATATTTTTTTCTGCCAATTGAATTTCTAAATCTTGGAATTCAGTTTCTTTAGTTAATGAGTTAAATTCACGATTGTTACGAACATTCTTCTGTTGTTCCGTATATTTTTTAATTAATGCTTTAGCTTCTTCCATCAGATTTTTTTTCATTTTAATCTGATCATTTAAAGTATCTACAGAATCTGTAAGTTTCTCTAGCCTTGTAGTAAGTCCAGCAACTTCATCTTCCAAGTCTTGTACCTCTAAAGGTAACTCACCTCTTACACTTCTAATTGTATCCACTCTAGAATCTATTAATTGCAAGTCGTATAAAGCTCTTAATTTATTCTCTACTGTGATTTCTTTCTTTTTTGCCATGGTTAACTATATTTTACTGGGTTACTATAAGTTTCTGATAAAACGATTGCAAAATTAGTAATTTTTTCGCTAAGATATGTATGTATTGCGTTTTTTGTGTATTGTTCACTTTCATAATGACCAATATCAGTAAGTAATATTTTTTTATTAGCCTTAAAAAAATCATGATATTTTAAATCAGACGTTATGTATACATCTGCATTTGCAAAAATGGCATTATTTATTGCAAAGCTTCCAGATCCACCTAAAACAGCGATAGTTTTAATATTCCTTTCTGTTAATTCTGAATGTCTAATAAATTTGGTATTCATTTTATTTTTGATATAATCGATAAACTTTTTTTCACTCATACTTTTACCAAGCTTTCCAATCATTCCAAGACCAATATCTTTATTGATGTTTTCAGTAGTAATAATTTCGTATGCGTATTCATCATAAGGATGATTAATTTTTAAAGTTTGTAATATTTCCAGTTCTTTATGTTTAGGAAATGTAAAAGTCACTTTAACTTCTTCTATTTTAGTATAATCACCTTTTTTTCCAATTACGGGATTGGATTTGCTGTTTCCTTTAAATGTTCCTATTCCTTTTACTGAAAAACTGCATTGATCGTAATTACCTATAGTACCTGCACCAGATATATATAATTTATTTTTTAAATCTTCTATATTCTTTTCAGGCACATATGTAGTTAGTTTTTTTATTGTTCCTTTTTTTGGAATAAGAATTTCAGTTTCTGTCAATTTTAGTTTATCACATATTATTTTATTCACACCAATAACTGAGTTATCCATTGCAGTGTGAATTGATATTATGGATATATTATTTTTAATACATTTGTGTATTGTTTTTTCTACATAGTTTGAATTCGTTATTTTTTTTAAACCTTCAAAGATAATAGGATGAAAACTTACGATTACATTACATTTTTTCTCAATAGCCTCGTTTACTACAGATTCAATTGCATCTAGGCAAACTATAATCCCTTTAACTTTATTTTGTTCATCTCCGATGATTAGACCAACATTATCATAATCTTCTGCATAACAAAATGGATACTTATCGTCAAGTAATTTAATTATATCTTTTACAATCATTTTTTTTGTATTTATTTCAAAGATAAATAATTACTTTAGTTGTATGAAACTCTTAAGAAAGTTACTCTTTTTTATTACCCCTATCTATTACTTGTTTTCTGTATTTAGAAATGTTTTGTATGACTTGTCTATATATAAATCAACCAAATTTGAAATACCAACAATCGGTATAGGTAATTTAGCAGTCGGGGGTACAGGAAAATCTCCAATGGTGGAGTATTTAATTAGTTTGCTATCAGATCAATATAGTATAGCTACTTTGAGTAAGGGATATGGTAGAAACACGAAATCGTTTTTACTTGCTAATGAAAAATCTACTCATTTTGATATTGGTGATGAGCCTTTACAATTTTATAATAAGTATAATAACATAGTTGTTTCTGTAGATAATAATCGTGTTAACGGAATTAATAATCTATTACAAATTGATAATCCTCCAAAAGTAATTTTATTGGATGATAGCTTTCAGCACAGAAGATTAACATTGGGTTTGTCAATTTTGTTAACAGATTACAATAATTTATATTCAAATGATTATGTTTTACCATTTGGAGATTTAAGAGAACCTGCATCATCTAGTAAAAGGGCAGATATAGTAATTGTTACCAAATGTCCAGAAATTTTAACTGAAACAACAAAAATTAAAATTAAAAATAAACTTAAATTAAAATTAAGTCAAAAAATATTCTTTAGCTCAATTGAGTATTCAAAATTTGTAATATCTAATACTAAAAAAATTGATTTTATTGATTTTATTAATCACAAATTTGTTCTCGTAACTGGACTAGCAAACCCAGAACAAATTGTTACTTATCTTGTGAATAATAATTGTAATTTTGAACATCAGCAATTTAAAGATCATCATGATTATATCTCAAAAGATCTTGAAAAAATTGATCCTTTATTTAATATTCTTACAACGGAAAAAGATTACGCTAAATTGATAAAAACATTTCCAAAAAGAAATATTTATTATTTACCTATTTCTGTTAATATAGATTCTGACAAATTATTTGATAAATTAATTCTTGATTACTGTAGGGTCAATTAATGTGTTTTTGTGCTTTATAAGAAGATCTAACTAACGCACTGCTTTCAACATGTCTAAAGCCTAAA
>JGI20157J14317_10002131_pt1 | contig 17316 bp, 14 predicted proteins | sample COG_07_FD_14317 | JGI IMG/M metagenome (IMG submission 14317)
GTTGCTACCGCTTGGTGAATTTGAAGCCGAACTTGCCGCCATTTTTAGTGCCACATTCATTGGTGGTTCTGCTAATTTCGTGGGTGTGGCCAATGCAATTGATTTTAAAGAAGAAAGCCTAATGGCAGCTAGCTTTGCTGCAGATAATGTGGTTGGTGTATCATTTATGGCATTACTTATTGCAATACCAAGTATGCAATTTATGGCAAAAAGATTTAATTATGATGCAAAAGATACAAAATATGATGACGAGGATGGAGCAATTACCAAAGAAGATCCGCCTTTCGCGATTGAAAGAGCCGTCTTTTCATTAGGGATTGCTTTTTTAATTGTCGTCTTAAGCGATATTCTTTCAGAAATGATTGGTTATCCACCAATTCGATTACTGATACTGACTACCTTAACGGTTGCGATGGCGACATTTGCGCATGAAAAACTTACCAAATTAAACGAAGCTTTCCCAATTGGTATTGCCATCATGTATTTATTTTTGGGGGCCGTTGGTGCAAGCGTTGATATAATGACCATGATTGAAAGCGGTATGTTGCTCGCACTGTTCGCTTTTACCATCCTGTCTACACATTTGATCGTGACATTGCTGCTTGCCAAAATTTTCAAACTCGGATTACCTGAAGCATTGGTTGGCTCAAATGCGTGTATTCTTGGGCCTCCTACTGCCGCTGCAATGGCTGGGGCGATGGGTTGGAAAAGCTTGGTAACACCAGCTGTTCTTTGTGGCACGTTCGGATATGCAACTGCTAATTTTATTGGTGTTTTGCTTTACGGATTACTCTAAAATTATTTAAGTATGTACTGCTGAGTTTGAAATAAAGTTTTTCTAAAACTAGCGGTTTTATTTACTGTTTTTTAACAACACTCATATATGTTTACCCAAATAAATATTAACAATTAACGGGCATTAAAATGAGTGTTGTCGAGGGTGAATTCCAACCTGGAATTACTAGGGCGGAAAAAAGTCTATTTAGTCCAGCTATAGATTTTATTTTTCTTGGTGGTGGGTATTTAGCTATTTTGCTTCCAATAGTATTGTTTTTCCCTCGTGATGAAATGGTTATATCGCAAGTTTCAATTGCTTTTTTAATATTGGCAAACTTTATAAATCACCCGCATTTTGCTCATTCTTATCATATTTTTTATCGAGACTTTTTTGATAAATTTTTCGATCCTAACTTTGAATTAAAGAATAGGTTTATCTTTGCAGGAATAATCGTTCCCATAGTGCTTTTTTGGATTTTTCACTTATTGCCTTTTTAGTGGAGAATATTATTTATTAGGATTTGCTGGCAATGTAATGGTTTTCTTTACTGGATGGCATTATGTCAAGCGGGCTGTGGCATGTTAATGGTTTCCTCTGTTTTAAAGCGCAGTTTTTATAATGAAGCGGAGAAGAAAATTTTTCTTATTAACTCCTATATTGTATGGGGTTTTTCTTGGGTTTATGGTAATCGTGTAGTTAGTGAGAGAGAGCTCTGGGGTGTCGAATATTTTGCCTTTTCTGTTCCAAACTGGACACTTTGGATAATGGGTTCTGCACTAGTAATAAGCAGTTTTATGGCAGCTCTAATTTTTATTCGTCATTGCAGAAAAGACTATGATGCATTTCCAAAAAATGGTGCAGTTGCATATGTGACTTCACTTTATGTATGGTTATTAGTCGTTAACATTCATCCTGTACTTGGATTCATTATTCCAGCATTTCATTCAGCGCAATATTTTATTGTTGTTTGGCGTTATGAAATTAATCGTTCAATAGCCGAATATAATGCAGAAAAATCTGAAGCTCCATTATCAAAGCTAGCCAGTGTTAATCGTCGCTTGGTAAATTTTGCTCTTTTAGGAATAATAGCTGGAATTTTAGGGTTTTGGTTTGCATCATTTGTTATGGATACCGTTACCAATTTTGATCTGACCGGACTTTCAGCAACAGCATTTATATTCATGTTTTGGGTTTTCATAAATATTCATCATTATTTTATTGATAATGTGATTTGGCGTCGTGAAAATACGGATGTAAGTAAATATCTATTTTCATAAGTGTATCTATAAATATCCTGATATATAAGCGAAACTAATCTGCGAGCCATTTATACATAATCAGCGCATCAACAAATCCTTCACGCGGATGTTTGAATGCCTTTGGGACACGGCCGACTGTTTCAAACCCAAGCTTTTCCCATAATCTCACTGCGCCTATATTTGTTGATATCACAAAGTTATATTGCATGGCTTTATATCCCATGCTTCGGGCAATATCTTGTGAATGTTCGCACATTTTTGTGGCAAGCCCTTTGCCGCGTGCAGCGGATGAAACCATATAGCCACAATTACAAACGTGACGCGTATAATTGGTTGTGATGAAATAGGTACCTAGAATTTGACTATTCTCTTCATAAATATATGTGTTTTTAACCCGTTTCATCCATATGAAATAAGCTTCTTGTTTCTTTGTGTCTGGGTGATAGGCATATGTATCCCCCTTGGCGACGACTTCATGAAAAATAGGCCAAATATTATCCCAATCTTCTTCTGTTGCTTCACGTATGGTCATTATTCAAATATATCCAAATCATTTGCGGAAACCACATGACCAATATATCCAGCATCACTTACTTCTTCAACTAAAGAATTATCTTCTTCGTCCCAATATAACTGGTGATAAAGCAATAGAATTCTAGGCTTGGTTTTCTTGCCGATTTCTGCAATTTCGCTTGTTAATGTATGAAAAGAGCGATGATATATTTGCCATTCTTTGCTTTGTTTGCTAAGTGCTTTATCCGAAATGGCTTCATGAATGAGAATATCAATTCCCTTGGCCGCCTTTATAATGGCTTCGCTATAAGCCGTATCACCTGATACTAATGCTGTTTTACCTGTTTGTTTTTCTGTAAATTTATAACCATAAGCATGTTCCCACGAGCCATGCGGTACTTTAATGGCTTCAACCGTTATATTATTATCTTCAAATATAATGCCACTCTTTGAAAATTCAGTGGTATTTACTTTATATCCTTCTGTATTCGCTGGTTGCGAACCATTGATGCGTAAATCAATATCTTCGGCATATGCATTAATAATATTATCTGCCATATGTTTCGTACCAGGTGGACCAAATAAGGTTAAAGGTTTCGAACGTCCATTTTTCAAGACCCATGGGGCAAGAATCATATTTGATAGACCGGTTGTATGATCAGAATGTAGATGAGTTAGAAATACGGTCTCTAACTTTCCCATTTGAAGTTCTGGGATAGTTTTCGAGGCTTCCATTGCCCGTCTTACTATTCCTGCACCACTATCAACAATATATGACTTGCCACCTGAAATGATCGCGACCCCTGGACCGGATCTTTCAGGGTTCATGAGCGGTGTACCTGTTCCAAGCATTACAACTTTAAGGCCGTCCGCAAAAGCTGTTTGAGCAAAAAGAAAAGTTATAATTATAATCGCGATTTTTTTCATTGGGCTTTCTCAAGCTTTAAAATAGTTTGCATAAGGATGAATTGCGGGTGCCCCACCAGTATGCAGGAACACCAAATCACGGGGATTTACAAGTTTATCTTTCCTTAGCATATCAATAACGCCCGACATACCCTTGCTGGTATAAACAGGATCAAGCAAAATACCTTCGGCTTCGCCAACCATTCTCAGAGCGGCAATTCCTGCATCAGTAGGATAGCCGTATGCTTTTCCGTAATATCCATCTTCGACGTGTATATCATCATCTTTCACAAAATCATGCGACACCCCAAGCATGTCTGATGCTTCATTTAATATTTGACGAATGCGCGGCTTCAAACGATCCGCAGATGCAGAAACAGACATCGCCACTACTTTAGTCGTTTTATTTCCAAAATAACGCAAACCCATTAAAAGTCCCGCTGCCGTACCGCAGCTTCCGGTGGCTGTGAAAATATGGCTTGGGCTAATGCCTTGTTCTTTCCACTGCTCAATTAGTTCGCGGCCGGCATTCACATATCCCATGCTTCCGATCGCGTTCGATGCACCAGCGGGAATATTATAAGGCTTTTTACCTGCCGCTGTTAAATCAGCTAATACCTTTTCGACAACAGGTCCACGACCTTCCGCACCAGCCAAATGGATATGAGCGCCCATAATTTGATCCATAAGGTAATTACCGCTTCCTTTAAGTTCTGCTTCCATTTCAGGAACAGGATTTGAGAGAATTACATGAACTTCAAGTCCCACTTTCGCTGCACCGGATACCGTTTGACGAACATGATTAGATTGAAGACCACCTTGTGTCACAACTGCTTTTGCGCCGCTCATCAATGCTTCCGCGAGGGCGAATTCTAGCTTACGGGTTTTATTGCCACCATGGGCAAGTTCCATCACATCATCGCGTTTGATATAAATGTCTGGCCCACCCATAAGCGTCGTTAAATTCGCCATCTTATTAAGGGAAGTGGGCAAGCTGGTTAATTTAACACGAGGGATACTGTCGAATTTTTCGGCAGATTGACTTTTGGCCACAGATGAAAGTGCGGATGATGCAATTGTTGCCATCGCTGCTGTTCTGAGTATTTCTCTTCTATTTTGTTTCATGATCTATCCCTATTAAATTATTAAAGAAAATATTCCGCATATGGATGAAGGGCAGGTGCACCGCCCGTGTGTAAAAACACAATATCACGTGCATCATCCAAGTCACCTTTTTTTATCATATCAATCATACCGGCCATACATTTTCCCGTATATACTGGATCTAAAAGTATACCTTCTGTTTTCGCGAGTAATTTTACGGCTTCGTTGGCTTCTTCAGTTGGATATGCATAAGCCTTACCATAATAGGAATCTTTTACGATTATATCGTCATCGTTAATGAGACCATCCGGTAACTCAATAACGTCATTAATTTGTTTTAAGATATCTTTGACATCAGCGACTTTACGTTCTTCTATCTGACTTACGGAAACACCAATGACTTAGGTGGTTTTATTGCCAAAGTACTTTAAGCCAGCAAGAAGTCCGCCGTGTGTTCCGCAACTGCCTGTGCCGACAAAAATGTGACTTGGGGTGACTTCTGCATTTTCCCATTGAATCATTAATTCTCTTGCGCATGCCATATATCCCAAACTGCCGATACCATCAGATGCCCTCATTGGCACCATATAGGGTGTTTTTCCGGTGGCAATTAAATCATCCTTAACCGATTGCATTTTCGCAATGCAATCATCATCACTACCGTCTACAATATGGATTTTACCATCCATTATCACATCCATAAGATAGTTACCTGACATTGAAAGAGCATCTTTCATTTCTGGAACAGGAATGTTTAAGATGGCATGGCTTTCAAGCCCTAGCCGTGCGCACCTGATATGGTTTGACGAACATGGTTTGTTTGAATTCCACCCATCGTGATAACACAATCAGCACCTTTTGAAAGGGCATCGGCAAAAACATATTCAAGTTTTCTGGTTTTATTACCACCATGTGCTAAATCCATAACATCATCGCGTTTGATATAAATATCCGGGCCACCTAAAATTTCTGTCAAATTAGCCATTTTGTAAAATGATGTCGGAAGGCTGGTTAACGGCATTTTTGCCATCTCTTCGAATTTCATAATTTCCTCATATTTATTTGTTTTAAGAAATAGTAGCTATTTTTTTTCGATTTATGAATAGATTAATTGACCACCATGTCTAATTGCGGTTATTTTTTAAGATAACGATAACAAAAGGAGCGCTCGTCATGGAACGAGAATTTATGGAATATGATGTTGTAATTGTTGGCGGTGGCCCAGCGGGACTTAGTTCTGCGATCCGTTTCAAACAATTATGCGATGAAGCAGGTAAAGAATATTCCGTTTGTGTTCTTGAAAAAGGTTCTGAAATCGGGGCACACATCTTGTCTGGGGCGGTTATTGATCCGATTGCCCTTGATGAACTTATTCCAAATTGGAAAGAACTTGATGCACCGCTTAATGTACCCGTTACAGATAATCAACATTGGGCGTTAAGCGAAGATGGAAAAACGAGCCTACCTCATTTTTTAATGCCGCCGCTGCTTAGTAATAAAGGAAACTATACAGTAAGTCTTGGAAATTTAAGTAGATGGCTTGGATCACAAGCAGAAAACATGGGCATTGAAATATTCCCCGGTTTTGCCGCCGCAGAAGTTCTTTACCACGATGATGGTTCCGTTAAAGGGGTCGCTACCGGTGATATGGGCGTCGCGGAAGACGGTTCACAAAAAGACAGTTATATGCATGGCATGGAACTTCATGCGAAATATACGTTTTTTGCAGAAGGGGTGTGCGGATCATTGTCAAAAATGATCATTGAGAAATTTAACCTTCGTGAAGGGAAAGAGCCGCAAACATATGGTATTGGCATTAAAGAACTATGGGAAATAAAGCAAGAAAACCACAAAGCGGGAAAGGTTATTCATACGCAGGGTTGGCCTTTGCAGAGTGATACTGTTGGTGGTGGTTTTTGTTATCATCTAGATAATAATCAGGTGGCGATAGGCTTTGTTGTTGGACTTGATTACTCTAATCCATATCTTTCTCCATTTGATGAAATGCAGCGCTATAAAACACATCCGGAACTTAAAGGAATGTTTGAAGGGGCAAAGCGCATTTCTTATGGCGCACGTGCCATTAATGAAGGGGGGCTCCAGTCCGTTCCAAAATTATCATTTCCCGGCGGTGCTCTAATTGGTTGTTCAGCAGGTTTTGTAAATGTGCCGAGGATTAAAGGCAGCCATAATGCGATGAAAACAGGAATGCTCGCCGCAGAAGAAGCTTTTAAAGCATTAGAGGCAGAAGGTTCAAACGAACTTAAATCTTATCAGACTGCCTATGAAAATAGTTGGGTTTATAAAGATTTAAAGCGGGTTCGAAATGCAAAGCCGGCAATTCATAAATATGGTGCCTTTTGGGGGACGCTTTATGCAGGATTTGATATGTGGATGAATAATATTGGTCTTGGGTTTTTAATGCCGTGGACCTTTAGCCACGACAAAGATCATGAATGTTTAATACCCGCCAAAGATGCTGAAAAAATCAATTATCCAAAACCGGATGGCAAAATTACTTTTGATAAACTTTCCTCGGTCTTTTTATCAAATACCAATCATGCTGAGGATCAGCCATGTCATCTGACATTAAAAGACGAAAAAGTTCCGGTTGAAATAAATTATAATATTTATGCAGGGCCTGAGGCAAGGTTCTGTCCTGCGGGTGTTTACGAGTTTTTAGATGAAGGTGAGGGCGTAAAACTGCAAATTAATGCGCAAAATTGTGTTCATTGTAAAACATGCGATATTAAAGACCCCACTCAAAATATTAATTGGATTACACCAGAAGGCGGTGGTGGGCCAAATTACCCGAATATGTAAAAATAAATTTCACTATTAGGATTTATAAAATATTAGGGTTATAACGTTAGTTATACAGAAAACACCATAAGGGTATTTAAATTTAATGATCATGTTCCATAAATATATCAAAGCGTTACTAGCACTTATTCTATTGTCTGGATCAGTGAATTTTTCGAGCGCACAAGAAATAGAGCCTGATTTAACGGAGCAACCGTTTGGGGAATATTTGACAGGACGTCATGCGCTTTTCAATCATCAATATGATGTTGCCGCGGATAATTATCTTGAAGCAATAAAACAGGATCCTGAAAATATCGAACTTATGCAATTTTCACTTTCGGTATTTATTGCGGCAGGTCGTTTCGAAGATGCATTTTTTGTCAATGAAAAATTGAAAGAAATGGATGCGCAAAACGAAGTTTCGAACATACTAGATTTCTTTAATAAAACTAAAAATAAATCTTATATTGAAGCATTAATTGATATTGATGAATTATCCAGCACAGGTATTATGAATTTGATTAAACCTTTTTTCCGTGCTTGGATCGATGCCGCAGAGGGAAGTACCTCTGAAATTGATGCGGTTGTAAATTCTTTTGAAGAAGAAAATAATTTCAATTTTTTCAATTTTTTTCAAGCTGGATTAATTTACGAATATTTAGAAGATTTTGAAAAGGCAGAAAGTTTTTATGCTCAAGCGCTTAATGAAAGAGGACACCTTAATTTAAGGGCTGTTGAAGCATATGGTAAAATATTAAAGAAAAACGGGAAGACCGAAAAAGCGATTTCAATATTAGAAGATTATATTGATCAAGCTACAGCAAATGAGCAATTAAAAGCAACTCTCAATGAAGTTCGAAATGATGAACAATTTGAGCCTTTTGTCTCTAGTCTTAATGAGGGGTTTGCAGAAATATTTTATACCGTATCTACGATATTAATGCAGGACAATGTGAAAAGCATTGCGACAAACTTTTTACAGTATGCGGCATTTTTTAAACCAGAGTTTCCGCTCGTTCATTTTTTACAAGCGCAAATATTTGAAAGTGATCAATATTACCGCGGTGCGCAAAATGAATTTGATAAAATAAAAACTGATAGTCCGCTTTATTTTCAATCGAAATTACAGCGTGCATGGTTATATAACGATATGGATCGTCCTGAAGAGACGATTGCAGCACTTTTGAAACTTGAAAAAGAATATCCGGATAACCGCGAAGTGTTAAATTCAATTGCTGAATTTTACCGAATGAATGAACGTTTTGCGGAAGCCATTCCTGCCTATAGTAAGGTGATTGATAATATTGAAGAAGAAAATGTTCGCGATTGGATTATTTACTATACCCGCGGGATCGTATTCGATCAGGAAAAACGCTGGGCAGAAGCCGAGATGGATTTTAAAAAGGCATTAGAGATAAGACCCGAACAGCCAATGGTGTTAAATTATCTTGCTTATTCATGGGTTGATCGCGGTCTAAATTACGTTGAAGCAAAAAAAATGCTTATTCGCGCAGTGGAGCTTAGGCCAAATGATGGATATATCGTTGATAGTCTTGGATGGGCCCTTTATAAAATGGGGGACTATGAAGAAGCTGTTCCAGTTCTGGAAAGAGCGGCACAATTAGAAACACAAGATTGGGCCATTAATGACCATCTAGGTGATGCCTATTGGACCGTTGGTCGGAAAAATGAAGCCCGTTTTCAATGGAGGCATGCGCTTTCGCTGTCACGTGACGAAGACAAAATTGATTTAATAAAGTCAAAAATCAAAGACGGTTATACAAAACCAGAAATTTAAAGGTCGATGTGTGCTTGCACCCGCAAAAATCAACTTAGATTTATTAATTACCGGCAGAAGAGATGACGGTTATCATCTGCTTGATAGTATTGTTGTTTTTACAGAATTATGTGATGAGTTAACGGTAGAAAAAAGTGATCAATTGTCACTGACAATTTCAGGACCATTTGCGAACGATCTAAGCAATAGAAATGACAATCTCATATTGGAAGCAGCCAGATTAATCTGCGAAGAATGTGGTGTTGAACCAAATTTAAAATTTCATTTAATTAAAAATCTTCCAATTTCATCGGGAATAGGCGGTGGCTCTGCAGATGCGGCGGTGGCAATCAAATTAACAATTCAACAATTAAATTTATCAATTTCGAAAGGACGATTGGAAGCTATTGCTCTTAGGTTAGGCGCGGATGTGCCGGTTTGTTTAAGATCTATCTCAACACATATGAAGGGGATAGGTGAGGGTTTAAGCCCACTTAATCTTAGCAGGCCTTTTGATATTCTTTTAGTTAATCCAGGAGTTTCAGTTTCCACACCAAGAATTTTTAACGAGTACAAAAAATCTGAAAAGATATTTGATCGCCCGCGAAAAGAAAAAATAAGCCATATTAATGATAGGTTCATTAAAGAGGAAGTATTAAACAGCAAAAATGCTTTAGAGGGTGTGGCTTGCAGAATTGAACCGCAAATACAAAAAATTTTAAATGTATTAGAGAATTTTGAGGGATTATGGCTCGGAAGAATGTCAGGTAGCGGTGCCACGTGTTTTGGTATTTTTAATAATGAAGAGAATTGTTTGAAGGCAAAAAAATATCTTAAAGCCAATCATTCCAAATGGTGGATAGAATCTACTAAAAGCTTATGAAGTATTATCAGATATTATTTTCTTTATAAAAAGATATTTTACCTTTATTAAACTGTCTTTATGATTAAAATATCGTGAAATATATTTATACCATCTTAATCTTATAGGGTACGTTTAAAATGAAAAAGAATATTATAAAAATAATCTCATTATCTTTAATGGGAGTTTTTGTTTTTACGGCTCATGCATTTGCACAAGATTTTGATCCTGAAATTCTAAACCAACTCAGACAAAGATCAGGAAATACCGGCCAGCAATCAATAAGTGTTCAATCCCCATTAGACCAATTAAGAGAACGTCAATATATAGAGCAATTAAATACACAATTAGAAGCGCGCAAAGATGAAGGTTTTTCAAGAATTGAGCAAGACTACAATAGGCGACTTGGTTATTTAAAAGATGATAAAGCCAGTCTAAATCAATTCGGCTACGATATTTTCAATAGATTGCCGTTACAGCAACAGGTATTAAATGGATCAGTCCCTAGTTCCTACATTCTTGGTGCAGGTGATGAGCTAATTGTTAATCTAAAAGGCTCTGATGAAGAAAGCTACACCGTTAAAATAGATAGAGAAGGACGGTTATTGGTGCCTTCATTATCGCCAGTAAATGCCTCTGGTTTGAGTTTCGGTGAGTTGGAAGATATTCTTAAGAAACAGGTTTCTGATAGTTTGATTGGAACGGAGGTATTTTTATCCGTCGCAACATTAAGACAAATTTCAGTTTTGGTGGCGGGTGAAGTTTCTAACCCAAGTCTTATAAGTACAACTAGTTTAGCAAGCCCTATTGAAGTTATTTTGCAAGTCGGCGGTATTAAAAAAACAGGGTCACTAAGGAATATTACAATCTTACGCGGCGATGAAAAGATTAAGGTTGATCTATATGATATTATTGGTGGTGAATTTGCTAATATTGTAAATTTAAGAGATGGGGATCGAATTTTAGTGCCAACTTTAAGAGCAACAATAGCAATTGACGGAAATGTAGTCAGACCAGGTATTTATGAGCTGCCTGATGGGGAAATCAGGATGTCTTCTGCAGATGCCTTGAAATTAGCGGGTGATCCAATAAGACAATTTGGAAATTCTTTCACCCACATGGATTATGATCAAAGTGGAAGACTTAATTATTCTAAGCTTGATATAGAGGGAACTATTGATAGTGGCGAAATAATTATTGTGAATTTAATTGAAAACTCTCAAATAGGTCGTGTCACTTTATCTGGTCATGTTAATACTTCTGGTGTGCGCTCTCTTGCTGCATTCAATAATGTTAGAGACTTAATTGGTTCTGTAAAAAATCTTACAGAAAACCCTTATCTTTTGTTTGGCGTTATAGAACGAACTGATCCCATGACCCAGACGAGACAGTTAATAGCGTTTAGCCCACAAAAAGTTTTATATGGTGAAGAAAATATAAGTTTAATCGATGAGGATAAAGTTTTTATTTATAGTAGGAAAGATATTGAATTTTTAAGATCAGACATCATTAGACAAGCTATTTTCACGAATGAGTATTTAGAAGAAGAATATTTACCTGATGGTGATTTAAACCCTTTATATTGTGCACCTGTAAAAAGGTTGGCAAGAATTATATCGGATACTCAATCTGATCGATTTGCCTCAGCTGTTCGTGCAGTTTTCGTTAGAAGAGAAAGCACACGTGAACAACAAAAAGATCGTCAGATTATGTTAGATCAAGAAGAATTACATGATTTAGCACTTCAAAGAAGTCAAATGATCGCCTCATCCCAAATAGTTCCAAAACAAATGGCATTAACTGAATTAAATGAAGAAGAGGACAAAGGAGAGGACAAAGAAGATAATTATGATTTTTGTCCAGCAATTTATCAAGATGTTAATAACCTTCTTTCATTTACTCTTGAACATATAGTTTCAGTAGATGGTGCGGTTAGACTTCCTGGTGTGTTTCCTATCACTCAAAATACCAGTGTGAATTTACTATTCTCAGTTTCTGGTGGTACGTCTAATGATGCAAATATGGGGCGCATTGAAATAACCAGTTATAAAGAAGAAGCAACTGATGGTAATTTGGTTATGAACTGGGAATATATTGATTCAAGTATTTCTGATTTAAGCGAAATTAGAGTTAATCCAGGAGGCGGTGTTCGTGTAAGTAGTGTTTATACAAACTTTGAACCCGGGGCAGTACTGTTGTCAGGTGAATTTGTTCAACCGGGCGTTTACACAATTAGAAAAGGTGAAAAATTATCTTCACTGATTGCTAGAGCTGGAGGATTAACCGATCAATCCTATCCCTATGGTGCAATATTTACTCGTGATCGCGTAAAACAAATTCAACAGCAAGAAATGAGAAAAACTGCGCAAAGATTGCAATCCGCTATGGTATCTGCGTCTGTTAAGAAAAATGTTGAAACTGGAGGTGCTATTGCTCTTCAAAATATGGTAAATCGGATGGCAGAACAGGAATTTATTGGTCGTGTCGTGATTGAGGCTGATCCTGTGGTACTTACTCTTGATCCTGAAAAAGATATTGTATTAGAGCCAGGTGATTCATTGTTTATGCCAAAAAGACCTAATTTTATCGTTACGGTCGGGGATGTACTTAACCCAAGTGCATTACAATTTGTTCCAGGTAAAGGCGTTCAGAGTTATCTGGACGAAGTAGGTGGATTTACAAGAGCTGCTGATGAAGATCGAGTTTTTGTCGTTTATCCTAACGGTGTTGCAAAACCTATAACCCTTTCTTCATGGGGAGGAGATAAAAATTTAAGCATACCTCCTGGATCAGCGATTGTAGTTCCAACCGACTTAAGTCCCTATGATAGTCTAACTCTAGTAAGCGCAATTGGTGATATCTTTAGAAACCTAGCTGTATCGGCAGCGTCGATTGCGGTTCTCGTTAGAAACTAATGAAAGTTTGCTATAAACAAAGGGGCATATTTATATGACATATATGAAATATGCCCTTTGTTGCTCAACATTTTTATACTCCTTCTCATTAAACGCACAAGAAATTGAAGACAATAGCGCCTCGGTAAGTACATTTGGTGGAGTAGGCTTGTTAGAAATGCGAAATGCCCGTTTTTCTGATGATGGAGCTTTATCAGTAGGTGCAGGAGTTGTAGATGGTTCAAAAAATTATTACGCGAATTGGCAAGCAACCCCTTGGTTGGAAACAACATTAAGATTTGCGGATTTTAATGATGATTCACTAGGTATAGATAAAGCGGTTGATGTCAAATTACGATTAGTGAAAGAGGGTAAAATACGTCCTTCGCTCGCTATCGGTCTTCAAGATTTTTTGGGCGACGGTCTTTTAAGCGGAGAGTATTTCGTCGCAAGTAAAAAAATATGGAATTTTGATGTAACGGCCGGTTTTGGTTTTGGTAACTTTGCAAACCGTGCACAGATCGGAAATGTAATGAAGGTTTTTGGAAGTTCCTTTGATACAAGGTCATTTGATAACCCTAATTCTGAAAAACTGAGGTTTAGTAATTATTTTTCCGGCGATAAAATGAGTTTTTTCTGGGGATTAGAATATAGAACACCAATTAATGGTTTAACCGCAAAATTAGAATACTCAACTGCGGATAAAGCGCAAATCGATGGTTTTCAAGATTATGAAAGTAAAACAGCGTTTAATTTTGGTTTAAATTATAAAGTTAAAGATTGGATCGAATTGAATGGGGGGGTGCTCCATGGAAACCAGTTCTCTTTAAATATTACATTTAAAAACAACTTACATAAGCCAATAAAATCAAAAATGGCCAAAGGACTCAGGCCAGTAGAAATTAGATCAAGAGAAATTCGAAATAACGCTCTTACTGTTACCGATTATAAAACAAATAAAGATAAAGATTATATTTTTGACCGATTAAAGCAAATGGGTTTCGTTATTTCAACCTTGAATATTAAAGAAAATCAAATCGATATAGAATTAATTTTTTCCTCAGAAAAACCGCAATCTGACACATTAATTTTAGGTTCTTTGTTAAATGATTATTCCGATGTGCGTATAGTATTTAAAGATAATGATAAAATTTTATCAGCTACTCGAATTTCACCAGTAGGTCAAATTGCGTTAAAAGAATATCGAAACAGTGTGTTTTTTATTAGTGAAAATTTAAATCCTGAAACATCAGATATTTACAATATTAAAATTGCTTCACGTATAGCAGAAGAATTGAATGAAAATAAATTATTGGTTGATAAAGTAACGCTCGATAAAGATGAAGTTATAATAATAAAAGACGTCGGTCCTTATATTGAAACGGCCAAAAATGTTGGTCGTGTTTCTAGAGTTTTGTCAAATGTTGCGCCAGATAATGTAGAGCGGTTTAAAGTGATCACTAAAGATAAAGGTGTTGTGTTAAATGACATCTCGGTATTGAGGAAAGACTTTGAGAATTTAGCTAACTACAATAGTAGCCCAGAAGAAATATTATCCAATACTAAGATCGAGTCTCCTTCTAATGAGACATATAAAGGTCTTCAATATAGCTCTTTAAGATATGATTATGGCATTGTACCTGAAGTGATTTCTCATTTTGGTTCAGTAAAAGATGATCACTTTAAAGCAGATTTTAATTTTCTTGCATATGGCTCTGCAAAAGTAACAGATAATTTTAGAGTTTTTGCAGAAGCTAAACAACATATCATCGGAAACCTTGACTTAGTTCCAAACTCTACCAATTTGAATGTACCGTATGTAAGGAGTGATATTGGACGATATGCGAGAGAAGGAACAACATCTTTGAGAAGGGTAGCTGCTGAATATATTGAAAACCCTGTTCAAAATGTCTATTCACGAATTACGACAGGAATACTCGAAGAAATGTATGCTGGGGTGAGCGGTGAGATATTATATAGTCGATATAATGGCAGTCTATCATTTGGTCTTGATATTAATTACGTCAAACAACGGGGCTTTAATCAACTTTTCTCTTTACGTGATTATCAAACCGTAACTGGGCATTTATCGGCATACTATGTTAATAAAAAATATGATATTACAACAAGAGTAAGTGTTGGTAGATATTTAGCAAAAGACTGGGGTACTACTATTGATATATCGCGCCAATTTAATAATGGTATAAGAATAGGTGCTATGGCAACATTTACAAATATGTCTCAAAGTGATTTTGGTGCAGGAAGTTTTGATAAGGGCTTATATATGACTGTTCCGTTTGATTTCTTCTGGTTTAGACAAAGTAGCAAACAAGCAACATTTAGGTTCCAACGTTTAGGTAAAAATGGTGGTCAGAAAATCCAACACAGCAACACTCTTTTCGATACTGTAAGTCAGAATTTAGACCACAGAATTAAAAATAACTGGCAATCGGTTGTAGAGTAAATTTAGATTGTCTTTGGAAATATGCTAACAGACCTGTCTGTAATATAATAAGCAATTAGGCCAAGATATTCATGGATAGCGAGATCAAAAATTCTAAAATTCTCAGACATACTAAAGCGAAAAAAACTGTAGTATTTTAAAGGCGTCCTGTAATCCACTGGATAAGGATGAATTTTAATATCTGCTTTTTGGAAAGTACTAACTGCTCTTGGCATATGATATGCGCTTGTTATGAGTAACCATTTTTGGTTTTCATCAGATTTGAATAATTTTTTACTCTCAATGGCATTTGTATAAGTATTATATGAATTACCTTCAAATCTTACCCTTGTTAAATCTAATCCATTATCGATAAAGAATTTTTCTGCAACTTCATTTTCAGATATCTCATTAGGGCCTCTTTTAATCCCTCCAGTATGAATTATGGGTAAGCCTGAAATTTTTTTGGCAACGGCCACCGTTTGGTATATTCGCTCGCCAGCATTGCTAAAGGTCGCTTGATTGACATAAGAACTAATGATTGTTCTTTCGGAACCAGCGAGAACAATAATACCACTATAGTTCTCGTCTAGAGAGAGCTCTTTATATTCAGAAAAGCGCGCTTCTAATGGCCACATAATCCATGAGGCTAAATTTGTAAATGAGATTGCACTCATAATTACAACGACAAAAATGTTTAATTTAACAAAAGTCCTATATCTTTTATGATTTGGATTTATAAAAAACACACCCAGAACACTTATTAATAACAAAATGACCAATAGGTTGCTTGGTTGTAGAAATAGCCAGCTCATACGCGATATTATATTGTCCCAAGCCATATGGATTACTCCTTATAATTATTAATGAGACTATACTTTGAAACGGTAAATTCAACGAAAAATAAATAAAAGTAAAAAAAAATGTATTTTAGTGAAAAACGTTATTGCATGTTGCAATGAAACTCACTATGTTCGCACCACCTTAACACAATCTATATAAGATTGGGGTGTAGCCAAGCGGTAAGGCACCGGGTTTTGATCCCGTGATCGCAGGTTCGATCCCTGCCACCCCAGCCAACAATATTTTATTTTTCAAGGATTGATTTAATAGTCTCTTTAATTCTAAGAGCTGCTTTCCCATCCCAGAAATCTGGCTTTGTTCCTTTGGTCCATTGATTGTTTAAAACCATATCTACGTGCTCTGATAAATTTTGGGTTGTGACCAATTTATTTGTACCTTGAGTAATTGTGATAGGGCGTTCAGTATTTTCCTTAACGTTAAGCAAGGGATATCTAAATAAGTTGTTTCTTCTTGTATACCGCCAGCATCAGTAATGACAGCTTTTGCTGATCTCACTAAACTCATAAATGGAACGTAACTGATTGGTGCAATTAGTGTAATATTGTTGTTGTCATTTAATTTATTATACAAATTGAATTTATCTAAGCTGTTTCTAGTGCGAGGATGAACAGCAAAAATTAAGTGAAGTTTTTGCGATATAGTATTCAAACTCTAAACAAGTTCTTTTAAGTTTTCTTCTGTATCTACATTGGATGGTCTATGTAATATTACAACACCATATTCTTTTTCTTTTAATGAATATTTATCAGGGGCATTTTCTTTTATTATTTTTGAAGATAATAATTCATAAGAATCCATCATTATGTTTCCAACCCTTAATATGCGTTCAGAAGGGTGGCCTTCTTTAATTAAATTCTCATCTGCGTCAGGAGAGGGGGTCCAAAGATAATCACAAATCGCATCGGTTACTAGACGATTGATTTCTTCGGGCATACGCCTGTCACCACTTCTTAAACCTGCTTCTAAATGCGCAAGAGAATATGTAATTTTGTTGCCACCTGAGAGCATGCCGTGTCCTTCATCAAATGATTTGAGAATCCATTGGCCTATTTCATAAGGAGGCTTTGATCTCCTATTGGTGTTAATATTAAGCTACGATCTTGCGATGTTG
>JGI20157J14317_10002134_pt1 | contig 17305 bp, 17 predicted proteins | sample COG_07_FD_14317 | JGI IMG/M metagenome (IMG submission 14317)
CATCGTCTCTTGTTAACTCGGTGATGGGCTTCTTGGGTGTTAGCTCCTCAAACAAACAGAGTGCCCTCTGACACGCCTGAATGCTGTCTTTGCTGCGGTGCTTAGACTCACACCATCGGTTGAACACATCTCTGAGTGAGCGTGTCGGCTGTTTGTGTTGGGTGGCAGGCCTACCTATTTGGATGTTAGCTGTGGGACTTTGACTGAGCAGCTTTGACAGTAACTCTGCCCGAAGCATCGTCGCTACGAGAATTGCCTGCCGCTTATGACAGGTATGAAGGCTCTGAACAAGGCGGGTGCGCCCATTGAAGAGGTGTCGTCGGTTTGCTGGAATGATGAGACGCAGGTAATAGTGACCGTTGCGTTCAAAGAGACCTGTAGGCGTTGGCATGGGCTGTGACGGGAAGAAGGTGACACAAAAAGTGACACAAAACCGCCAATCGTCATCCCTATCCGGCCCTAAGTCATTGATTGCCAATAACTTGCAAGAAGAAGGGTGACGAGCCTTGACCCCGGCACTAGATTCACAGTTAGGGCTGCTTGGTTCCCCACCTGACCCGGTTGGCCGCTTCACTATGCGGGAAGGCCCGTCAGCCCTATTGTAACCAACCGAGGCGAGGCTGTCAGAGGGAGGTGGTGAATTCCCGGAGCCGATGCGTATCGGTATCCAGACCGAATAGAATGAACCTCAATATGGCTTATACGGTTCTTGCTCGCAAATACAGACCTCGCAATTTTTCGGAATTGGTCGGGCAAGAGCACGTCGTACAGGCGCTGGCTAACGCGTTAACGTCGCAGCGGTTGCACCATGCTTATTTGTTCACGGGTACCCGGGGCGTCGGCAAAACAACGGTCTCTCGAATCCTTGCGAAGTCGCTCAATTGCTTGGGCGCCGATGGGCAAGGGGACATCACGGCTGAGCCCTGTGGCGTTTGCCAAGCGTGTGTCGATATCGATCAAGGGCGTTTTGTCGACTATACCGAGCTCGATGCCGCCTCTAACCGCGGTGTTGATGAGGTGCAAAGCCTGCTAGAGCAGGCGGTGTACAAGCCCGTTCAGGGGCGTTTCAAGGTGTTCATGATCGACGAGGTTCATATGTTGACCAACACCGCGTTTAACGCGATGTTGAAAACACTGGAGGAGCCGCCCGAATACCTGAAGTTTGTATTGGCAACGACGGACCCTCAAAAAGTGCCGGTTACGGTGCTGTCGCGGTGTTTGCAGTTTAATTTACGCCCGATGCCGGCAGATACCGTGGTGTCGCACCTCACGTCGGTTTTGAATGATGAGCAGGTGCCGTTTGAGGTCGGTGCGTTGCGCTACATCGGGCGTGCTGCGCAGGGGTCTATGCGAGACGCACTGAGTTTGACAGATCAAGCTATTGCCTACGGAGCCGGTCGATTGGACGAGGAGCCAGTTCGCAAGATGCTGGGTGCAGTGGATCGGGCGCACGTGTTTGGGTTAATCGAGAGTTTGGCCCACAACGATGGGGCCCGTGTGGTGGCGATGGTTGATGAGGCCCGCTTGCAGGGGCTGAGCGCGGCGACGACGTTAGAGGAAATGGCGTCGACGTTGCAGCGCATGGCGGTCATGCAGGTCACGGGGCAGGGTGACAGTGCTGACCCGGATTACGAGGCGATGCATGCGCTGGCACAGGCGATGCCTGCAGACGAGACGCAACTTTTGTACAGCTTGTGTATTCATGGTCGCGCTGACCTCGGGCTTGCGCCAGATGAGTACGCGGCACTCACCATGGTGTTGCTACGCCTGCTGGCGTTTAAGCCCGGTGCCGTACAGCGCACAGCGGAAAAAAAAAGCCCAAAACTGACGTTTAATGAGCCACCGGCGCCTGATTCAGGCGATACGGAGGCGGTCTTAACGTCAACGTCAGACGTGGTGTCCCAGCACGGAGAGCCGCCGTTTGACGTTGATCCAGATGTTATTCAAACCACACCGCAACCGGTAGCTGATGAGGTACTACCTGCCTTGTTGACGGTGCCCGTTCGCGTTGCAAGCGAAGACCCCGTTGGGTCGCGCCGCACGGTTGCGTTGAATGGGCATACCACTCAGACGTCGGCTGACGCCACGGCATCACCGCCCCGCGCCGTCGGCGCAACAGCTGCAGCCGCAGCCGAAGACGGTACAGAGGGTGATGTGGGCCAAGCAGTGAGTGCACCGACCGCAGATTGGCAGCCAACCCCAGAGGGCGATCATTGGTATGAGGTTGTGCAGCAACTGGTTGCCGGTGCGCATGTGACAGCATTGGTGCGTGAGTTGGCGTTGCAGTCGCAGTTGCTTGCAATCGATGCGCAAAAAGCACCCGTGCATTTGTTGCTCCGTATCGAGCGGGAGTCGCTTAATCAAGGGGCTAACAGCGAGCGGTTGCAAGCGGCATTATTGGCTTGCGGGTTTGATGTTCAGCTCGGTATTGAGCTTGGTTTGGTGCAAGATACACCTGCGAAGCGCTTGGCCTTAGGCCAAGCACAACGCCTACATGCGGCTGAAGAGGTGATACTTGCGGACGAGTTTGTGCAGCAGATGATGCGTGAGTTTGGCGGCAGCATAGTAGCTGGTACCTTGAAGCCGGTTGACGCGGCTTAACGTCATCTATTTCTATTTCTATTTTTTCCAACCAATAAGGGAACCCTATGTTTAACAAAGGTCAAATGGCAGGCTTGATGAAGCAAGCCCAAGCAATGCAAGACAACCTGAAGAAGGCGCAAGCCGAACTGGCCAACATTGAGGTCAGTGGTCAAGCAGGCTCTGGCTTGGTGAAGGTGCAAATGACTTGCAAGTACGACGTCAAGCGCGTGGAGATTGATCCCTCGTTGTTGGCGGATGACAAAGAGATGCTCGAAGACTTGGTGGCGGCCGCTTTCAACGATGCTGTGCGCAATGCAGAGGCGACGTCTGAAGAAAAACTGGGGAAAATCACCGCGGGCATGCCTGGTATGGGCGGTATGGGCGGCATGAAGCTCCCCTTCTGAGACTAAACACCATGGCGATTCGCGTCGCCAGTGATACCTTACATGGCTAAACCATCCGCTTTAGAGAGCCTCACACAGGCGTTGCAGTGCCTGCCCGGGGTGGGGAGTAAGTCCGCTGCTCGGATGGCCTTTCATTTGATGCAGCAAGACACGGCAGGTGCAAAAACACTCGCTCGGGCGCTTGATCATGCGGTGGCGCGCTTGCGGCACTGTGAGAGCTGCTACACCCTGACTGAGGAGCCGCTTTGCGCCACGTGCAGTGACAGCAGCCGTGATCGCACGCAGTTGTGCGTTGTGGAGACGCCGGCTGACCAGTCAGCTTTGGAGCGCACGCGCGCCTTCAAGGGCTTGTATTTCGTGTTGATGGGAAAGCTAAGCCCGCTGGATGGTGTCGGTCCCAGAGAGATTGGTTTACAACGGCTGTTTGACCGACTGAACCCTTCGGTGTCGCACAGTCAGTCGCCGCATCATGAAGACGAGGGTGGAGGCAACAGCCGTATTCAAGAGGTGATTTTGGCGACTAATTTCACCGCCGAGGGTGAAGCGACGGCGCATGTGATCGCTCAAGCGCTGAGGGATTTACCCATCAAGGTCACACGTCTGTCACGCGGTGTGCCCGTCGGCAGCGAGTTAGAGTATGTGGACTTAGGCACCATCGCCCACTCGTTCATCGATAGGCGCTAGTGCCTATCAGCGTACCCGCACAATGAGTGTCTGACCCGCGCGCAAGTGCCTCGGGTTTTTCAGGTTGTTCCACTTCATGATGGATGACACTCTCGCGCGGTAACGTCTTGCGATGCCCGACAGCGTATCGCCGCGCTTGACCCTGATTTTTAGCTTGCTGAACTGAGGAGTCAGTGCCAAACGCGCATTATCGGCAACCCGCGCCGATACATCTTTACCAGACCTTTCTTCTTTCGTATCAGTAGCGTGGAGCCTTTGCGAACGATCATGCGAGGCGGAATATTATTAACCTTGCGCAATTCCTTCTCGTTCATGCCGACGCGCTTGGCAATTTTGGCTGGCGTCTCACTCCTTCTTACAATCCAAGCGGTCCAAGTGGCGAGTTGGTCGTTGTAGGCCGCGAGGCGCAATTTGAACTCAGAGGCGTTATCCCAAGGCAACAGAATCTGCGGTGTGCCATTTGCCAAAATGACGGGCTGGCGTAACGCCGGGTTTAGGGCGCGGAAGGCCGACTCTTCAATACCAGCGAGCTTGGCGACCAGCGCGACATCAATGTCGCTGTCAATGTTGACTACTTCGAAATAGGGGTGGTTCGGTATTACAGGTAGGGTCAGGCCATAAGCGCCGGGGTTGCGGATGATCTGCTCAACCGCTTGTAATTTGGGTATGTACAGACGTGTTTCCGCTGGCATACGCAGGTGGAGGTAGCCCGTGGGCTTCTTGGCGCGCTTGTTTCGCGCAATCGCACGACGTACATTGCCTTGTCCCCAGTTATAGGCTGCGAGGGCAAGATGCCAGTCGCCAAACTGCGTGTGCAGGGACTCTAGATAGTCGAGGGCGGCGTTGGTTGACGCAACGATGTCCTGACGCTCATCCCGGAAGCTGTTTTGGCGCAGGTCAAATGACTTACCTGTTCGTGGCATGAACTGCCAGATACCGACTGCTTTGGTGCGCGAGACCGCGCCCGGGTTGAAGGCGCTTTCTATGAAGGGCAGCAAGGCCAACTCTGTTGGTAGATGACGACGCTCAAGCTCCTCAACGATATAAAACATGTATCGCCCGGCGCGCTCAGACATGCGCTGGATGTAATCGGGACGCGACACATACCACTTGATTCGGCCATCAACCAAACGGCCGTCGATGTCCGGCATGTCTAGACCGCGCCTAATTCGGTCCCACATATCGGCAGGTGCGGCCAAGTCTGTCACGCTGCCCATCGCCAACGAAGGCGTGTCGCCTAGCGGCGATAACGGACCTTTGGGAACGACGGGGGACAGGTCCTCTGGCAACGCGGCCAACGCAGGTGCTGCGGCCTCGGCGGTTGTGGTCTCGGTGACGGCTACCGGATCGGAGGCCGCTGGGCTCGCGCTATCCGGTGTGGCCGCAGCGGCGGGGGCCGGCTGTTGATCTTGAGATGAGATAACCGGGGCCGGTCCCTCACGGTCAGATTTGGGTAGTGTGGTGACACAGCCTGCAAGGAGAGCGGCGGCGGCAGTGATGCAACACAGGCGGGCAAGTCGGGACGCATCCCGCAAGAAAATAGGTAGGGGCATTAAAGGTGGCAAGTCAGTCGTATAGCGGAGCGGGTATTTAGGCCGTGTTCTTCCATTCGCGTAGCGCACCAAAAATGTTGTCCGGCGTGCTTGGTGTACCAGGGAATTGACTCAACACGGATGCCATCACTTCGTCTTGTTCGACTCGTAGAAAGGGATTGACGGCACACTCAATCGCAATTGAGCTCGGTACCGTTGGGATATTATTTTCGCGCTTTTTTGCACAAGCTTCACTGTAACGCATCAAGGCAGTGTTACCGGGCTCTACACGCCGGGCAAACGCTAAATTAGCCAAGGTGTACTCATGGGCACAGCACACGTTGGTATTGCCGGGTAGCGCGCTTAACTTGGCGAGGGATGCCCGCATCTGCGCGGGGGTTCCTTCGAATAAACGCCCGCAACCACCTGAGAATAGGGTGTCACCGCAAAATAAGGTGGGTGCCATGCCCGCTGGTTCACCAAAATAGGCAATGTGCCCCGCGGTGTGGCCCGGTACATCGATGACCTGCCAGTGGATTCCCAAGGCGGTCACGCTGTCACCCTCACCCATTCTTTGGTAGGCCATCTTGCCCTCAAAAGGCATGGTGTCCACGGCGGGGGCGAACACCTTTGCACCGTATTTTTCGTGCAAAGCCATCACGCCGCCGGTGTGATCGGCGTGGTGGTGTGTAACGAGTATGCTTTCTAAGTTGAGATTGAGTTTGCGCAGTGTGTCTACGATGGGTGCGGCGTCCCCTGGGTCAACGACGAGTGCCTTTGCGCCGTCATGTAATAACCACAAATAATTGTCATTAAAGGCCGGGACGGGGAGTAGCGAGAATGAATTCATAAATAATAGCGGTTAGAGTCTCGAGGGCGGCACGTTCGTTTGGTTGCGGCTGCTGGCTAGTTGAGCGCTAACATTAACAGGAAATTATAAATTTGACTGAATGGGTGGATGACGCCGTTAGGCGCTACTGGCTAGCGTGGTTGCAAGACCATATAGACCGTTCGGTGGTTGACTTGTTTGGTTACCATGCGGTTCAAATAGGCGAGCCCGATTTGGACGGTTTACGGGCGAACCGTATGCCTTACCGATGGAAGATCGACCCCGCGGGTCAACTCGATGCCGTTGCAGAGGCCCTCCCATTTAAAGACCGTAGTTTGGACTTGGTGCTATTGCCCCATACGCTGGAGCGCAGTGTTGATCCCCACCAAGCCTTGCGAGAGGTTGAGCGGGTGCTGGTGCCGGAGGGGCGCGTTGTGATCGCTGGTTTGAATCCATTCAGTGCCTGGAGTTTGCGCCAGTCTCGTTACGATTTAGGCGTGCGTCTAGGGGTGAAGGCAGGGGCCAGTGTGCCGCCTTTTGGGGCCTCAGCAGGGCAGTGGCTTGGTCTTTGGCGGCTACGTGATTGGCTGAAACTGCTTGGTTTCGAGGTTGAGTTGGTGGAGCGCGGTCTTTTTCGCCCTGCGTGCGCAACCCAGAAGTGGTTGGATAGGTGTGCGTGGATGGATGCGGCGGGTCATGCCTTGTGGCCATGGGCGGCGAACGCCTACCTGCTGGTCGCCGTTAAGCGTGTCCGCGGGGCCAAGCTAATGAGCGCGGCATGGAAGCAGCAGCGTCGCCTCGTTAAGGTGCCCGCGAAGTCTTCCGCTAGGGTAGGATCCACCTCTCAAAAAGACAGTCTTAACAAAAGCAATGCGACCCCACATGAGTAACAGGCATGAATAACGTGACGATTTATACCGATGGTGCCTGCAAAGGTAACCCAGGCCCTGGCGGCTGGGGAGCGCTATTGATTGCCGACGGGGTCGAAAGAGAGCTGTTTGGTGGCGAGGCCCTCACCACCAATAACCGCATGGAGTTGATGGCCGTTATCCAAGGGCTCAGCGCTTTGAAGCGCCCGTGCAACGTCACCCTGTATCTCGATAGCGAGTACGTCCGTAAAGGCATCACCGAGTGGGTAAAAGGCTGGAAGGCGCGCGGGTGGAAGACGGCATCCAAACAGCCGGTTAAAAATGTGGATCTATGGCAGACACTGGACACCTTGGTTGCGGAATCCGAGCATCGCATTGACTGGCGCTGGGTGAAGGGGCACGCGGGCGATCCCGGTAACGAACGCGCCGATGGCTTGGCTAACCGGGGCGTACCGGCGAGCTAAGCGCGCGCTTAGCGCTTCTGCAAAGGCAGTGCCCGTAAGGTTAGCAAGCGTCACCCGCCAATGAAACTCATTTCTACGCGGCGCTCCGCATTTCCAGCAGGCACCATACCCGCTTGACGCAGTGCGGAGTATTGGTCGGTGCGTTGTTGCCACAAATAAGCCAGATATTGCGCAACCGTGTCAACGCCGCCGTCAGGCGCGCCGCGCAGAAGGTCTCGCACATTGGCCCCCTCTGTGGCGAACAGGCAGTTAAATAAACGGCCATCGGTCGATAAGCGGGCCCGATTACAGTCTTGGCAAAACGCTTGCGTCACGCTGGATATAAATCCCACCTCGCCCAGTTGCGGGTCCAAGGCCCCTTGCGCGTTTAGGTAGCCGTAACGGGTCGCGGTTTCGCCGACGCTCTTGGGTGGCAAGGCTTGCAACGGCCAGCGGCTTTGTAGCAAAGACAGCACGTCGGCTGTGGGTAAGACCTCGTCCATACGCCAACCGTTGCTAGCGCCCACGTCCATGTACTCGATGAAGCGTAGTGACACACCCGTACCGCGAAAGTGCGCGGCCATGGGTAGGATTTGGTCCTCGTTGGTGCCCCGTTTGACGACCATGTTGACCTTGATGTCCTCAAAGCCTACTTGGCTTGCCATTGCGATACCGTCCAGTACGTCCGCGACCGGGAAGTCCATGTCGTTCATTTGCCGAAAGATGGCGTCATCCATGGCATCCAAGCTAATGGTTAAGCGCTTGAGGCCTGCGTCTTTGAGGCTCTGCGCTTTTTTCTTTAATAAACTCGCGTTGGTGGTCAGTGTCAGGTCCAAAGGCTTGCCATCAAGGGTTCGCAGTTCGCTGAGCTGAGCGATCAGGATCTCTACATTTTTCCTCAACAACGGCTCCCCACCCGTAATGCGAATTTTCTTCACGCCCAACTGCGTAGCGGCGGCTGCAATGGTGGTGATCTCCTCAAATCGGAGCAACTCTTTTTGTGGCAAGTACGCGTAGTCGCGGTCGAAAACGCTTTTAGGCATGCAATAGCTGCAACGGAAATTACACCGATCCGTGACACTGATGCGCAGATCTCGTAAAGGGCGCCCCAAGGTGTCGAGCGTGGGTTTGCTCAGATCTATATTTTTGATGGTTTCCAGTAATTCCTGAGACGTCGGGGCGGGACGCTGGCGGACATCTATGACGGGAATAACGGGTTTGTTCATGGCGCTATTGTCTCTAATTTATCGGTGCGTCTCAAGGCGATAAAAAAAAGCGCAAAGCCACTGGGGCTTTGCGCTTCAAAAATCAGCCGGAGTGGACTAGCCGCCGTGTATTTGCATCATCACGGGCACGATTAACAGGGCCACGATGTTGATGATCTTGATTAAGGGGTTAATGGCAGGGCCCGCTGTGTCTTTGTAGGGGTCACCGACCGTATCACCCGTAACGGCCGCTTTGTGGCTTTCTGAGCCCTTGCCGCCAAAGTTACCATCTTCGATGTATTTCTTGGCGTTGTCCCAAGCGCCACCACCTGTGCACATGGAGATAGCCACAAACAAGCCGGTCACGATTGTGCCCATTAACAAGCCGCCCAATGCGGCTGGCCCGAGGATCAAACCAACCAAAATGGGGGCCACCACTGGCAAGAGCGATGGAATCATCATTTCTTTGATAGCCGCAGTGGTCAACATGTCGACTGCGCGGCCATACTCTGGCTTGCCCGAGCCGTCCATGATGCCTGGGATCTCTTTGAACTGGCGACGCACTTCCACCACAACCGACCCGGCAGCGCGACCCACGGCCTCCATTGCCATAGCGCCGAACAAGTAGGGAATCAAGCCACCGATAAACAAGCCAATGATGACCATTGGGTTGCTCAGGTCAAAGGTGACGACTTTTCCGTAGACCTCTAGCTTGTGTGTGTAGTCTGCAAACAAGACCAGTGCGGCCAAGCCAGCTGACCCAATCGCATAGCCTTTTGTCACGGCCTTCGTGGTGTTGCCAACGGCATCCAATGGGTCCGTGATGTCGCGCACGCTGGCGGGCATTTCTGCCATTTCAGCAATGCCACCGGCGTTGTCTGTGATTGGGCCATAGGCATCCAATGCCACCACAATACCCGCCATGCTCAGCATGGAGGTGGCGGCAATGGCAATACCGTACAGGCCTGCCAATTGGTAAGCCGTCCAGATTGCCAAGCAAACAAATAGCACTGGCCATGCCGTTGACCGCATTGACACACCCAGACCCGCGATGATGTTTGTACCGTGTCCCGTGGTAGATGCTTCAGCGATGTGCTGTACGGGACGGAATTGCGTTCCGGTGTAGTACTCGGTTATCCAGACCAGCGCCGCGGTTAGCACCAAGCCGACGATGCAAGAGCCGAACAAGGCATTTTGGCTGCCGCTCGCTGCAATGGCGTTATCGGGCATGATCCACGTCGTTACGAAATAAAACGCAATCAAAGACAAACCACCTGCCACCGCTAACCTTTGTAAAGCGCGGGCATGACATTTTTCATGCCGGGTGTGGCTTTCACAAAGAAGCAACCAATGATGGAGGCCACGATAGAGACCGCGCCTAATGCCAACGGGTAAATGACCGCACTGGCGCCTGCGTCGCCGACCATGAGTGCACCTAACACCATGGTCGCAATCAAGGTAACGGCATAGGTTTCGAACAAGTCTGCTGCCATACCCGCACAGTCGCCCACGTTGTCACCCACGTTGTCGGCAATCACCGCAGGGTTACGGGGGTCGTCCTCTGGAATACCTGCTTCGACTTTGCCGACCAAATCAGCGCCAACGTCCGCACCTTTTGTAAAGATGCCGCCGCCAAGGCGCGCGAAAATTGAAATCAGTGAGGAGCCAAATGCAAACCCAATGAGCGGGTTCATTTGTTCGGCAAGCGTGGCACCGGTGGCCATCACGCCGTTACCGACGAGAAACCAGAAGAAGCCTGTAACGCCCAGCAGGCCAAGCCCGACCACCAACATACCGGTGATGGCGCCGCCGCGGAACGCAACGTCAAGCGCGGGACCAATGCCTTTGGTTGCGGCCTGTGCGGTGCGCACGTTGGCGCTGACGGAGACGTTCATACCAATAAAGCCACACGCGCCAGACAAGACGGCTCCAATCACGAAGCCGATGGCACTCATTGGACTCAAGACGACCGAAATTAAGATGGCCAAAACAATTCCCACAACGGAAATGGTTTTGTACTGTCGTGCCAAGTAGGCAGCGGCCCCGGTTTGGATAGCCGATGCAATTTCCTGCATGCGCGCATTTCCCGCGTCTTGCGCAAGAATCCAACTGCGGGCCCAAAACCCATACCCAACAGCTATCAAGCCGCAAAGTATCGCTAACGTTAACGCTGAATTACCAGCCATAAAGATCTCCCATGTTGTTACGGCGATCTGGTGGTGCAACGCAAGCGCCACCAGCACTGCGTTGCTTCCTTACCACCGTGCCTCATATGGGACAGGTAATTGGCCAACAGGGGAACTTTAAGCCGAATTGCATACTTAGCGCCATTCTCTTTGGCTGATCGGTTGTAAATTCAGGGTAAGCGCTAATAGGTAAAATACCTAGATTCGCTTTTTTCAACCCCTCTATCAACAAAACGGAAATATGTCACTCAATATTGTGTCGCCTGGTGCAGATGCCCCCAACACGTTCAACGTCATCATCGAGATCCCTATGAACGCGGATCCCGTCAAATACGAGGTGGATAAAGAGACCGGCGCCATTTTTGTTGACCGCTTTATGAGCACGTCAATGCACTACCCGACCAACTACGGTTATGTGCCGCAGACGATTTCTGGTGATGGCGACCCCGTCGATGTGTTGGTTATTACGCCTGTTCCGCTGATTCCCGGCGTCGTTGTGCCTTGCCGGCCAATCGGTATTTTGAAGATGGAAGACGAGGCTGGCGAAGACGGCAAAGTCTTGGCCGTGCCAATAGACAAGATTCTGTCCATCTACACGCAGTGGCAAAAGCCCGAAGACTTAAACCCTATGCGCTTGAAGACTATTTCGCATTTCTTTGCGCACTACAAAGATTTGGAAGAAGGCAAGTGGGTCAAGATTTTGGGTTGGGAAGGCCCTGATGCGGCACGCAAAGAAATTAAGGATGGCATGGCCAACTACGTCGCTGGCAAGTAATCGTCGCTGAACCGACTGGTGTCCAAAAAGCCCTGCATTGCAGGGCTTTTTTTCTGCTCGGCTATGGCGTTAAGGTGCGGGACCTTTAAAGGGGCTGCGCGCTGATAAGTGGTCCACATAGTCCGCGATGCCCTCACGCTCACGGTCTAGGTACCGACCAACCGCTTCGGCAAAGGAGGGGTGTGCGAGCCAGTGTGCGCTGTACGTTGTCACAGGCATCAACGCTCTGGCCATCTTGTGCTCGCCTTGTGCGCCGCCTTCGAAGCGCTTAACGCCGTTGGCAATACACCAGGCAATGGGCTGGTAGTAGCAGGCTTCGAAGTGCAGGCAGTCCACGCGCGCCAAAGCGCCCCAGTAGCGGCCAAAGGCGGCCTGTACCTCCCCTGTTTGCGCATGGGTTGCCAACCCAATTAGGCTGGTGGCAAATGGGGTGCCATCCGGCGTGTAGCCAACGAAAAGAAGCCAGTTTTCAGGCATCTCGTCTTGCATGCGTTGAAAGAAGTCGCGGCTCAAGTATGGGGCGTTGCCGTGCTCAAGGTAGGTCTGGCTGTAGCACTGGTAGAACAGCTCCCATAAGTCGGTGCTTATCTCGCCGCCACGGTAGGCTTTGAAGGAGACGCCCGCCTCGCTAACTTTCCGTCGCTCTTGTTTGATCTTTTTCCGCTTTTCCTGATTGAGCGTAGACAAGAAATCATCAAAGTCGGCATAGCCGCTACCTGAGTCATTTGGCGCGCGATTCGTCCAATGAAACTGCACGGTTTGGCGCGTCATCAGCCCAGCGCTTTCGCATACCGCTAGGTCTTCTTGGTCGCCAAATAACAGATGCAGTGAGGAGACCCCCAGGGACTCGCAGGTGGCCAACACGGCCGCTAACAGGGCGTGCTTTGCCTCGTTATTGCTCGCCAACAAGCGTGGACCTGGTACGGGTGTAAACGGCGATGCGATAAGTGCCTTGGGGTAGTAGGGGACTTGGTGTTCTTGGTAGGCCCGTGCCCACGCCCAGTCAAACACGTACTCGCCGTAGGAGTGCACCTTCAGGTACAGCGCGCACGCACCCACGAGCGTCTCGTCAGACCACAGTGTGACAAAACGGGGCGTCCAGCCGGTTTCTGGCACGGCGCTCTGGCTTGCGTGCATGGCGTGGAGATACGCATACCGCATAAACGGATTCCGTGTGTCACCTGCCTCACAAGCGCCCAATAGCCCATCCCAATCGGTGGACGCGATCTCGCTGGGATCGCTGACCACGCGGGTGAGATAATTACCATTGACTTGCCGCATTGGCGAGTCGCCCGACCGGTCCTCTCTCGAATGATTTGATTCCATGTCCATCCGAATTTCTGTTGCTCAATTAGATTTTGTTGTTGGTGACATCACAGGGCAATGCCCAACGCATTGTTGATGCCGCTCAGCAAGCGCATAGCGATGGCTCGCAGCTGCTACTCACCCCTGAATTGTCGCTCTCTGGCTACGCCGCAGAAGATTTATATCTGCGTCCCAAATTTCTGGCTGACTGCGATGATGCGCTCAAATGGGTAGCCGCGCAGACGGCGGGCCTTAAAAACCTGACACTGGTTGTGGGCCACCCGCGATTGCGGTCGGTTGCCGGGGTGAAGACGGACAGTATTTCGTTGCCGCCTTGTGAAAATGCCGCAACGGTTTTGCGTGAGGGTGAGGTGATCACCCGTTACGCCAAGCAAATGCTGCCCAACTACCAAGTGTTTGACGAGCGGCGTTACTTTGCGCCCGGGACAGAGGCCTGCGTGTTCGAGGTCGCGGGCGTTCAGGTGGGCCTACTTATTTGCGAAGACGCTTGGTTTCCACAACCCGCATCGCGCGTGAAGGAGGTGGGTGCCGAGCTGTTGGTGGTTATCAACGCATCACCGTTCCACCTTGGTAAAAGTGCACAACGTGAGCAAGCAATGGCTGAGCGTGTGCAAGAAACCCACTTGCCGCTGGTGTATGCCCACCTTGTGGGTGGCCAAGATGAGGTGGTGTTTGAGGGGCGCAGTTTTGCCCTCGATGCCGATGCAGCGCTGGTTGCGCGTGCACCAGGCTTTGAGGAGTGTGTGACCACATGGACGATCGCGCTGGGTCGCGACAAGGCGCTGGGTAACGTGACCCCTACTGAGGTGTCGCAGAATACCGTCGCCGCGCTGGGATCGGAAATGGCGGATTTGTGGCAAACACTGGTGATGGGCCTGCGGGACTATGTCGAGAAGAACGGCTTCCCAAGTGTGGTCTTAGGGCTTTCAGGTGGCATTGACTCTGCGGTGGTGTTGGCAGTGGCTGTCGATGCGCTAGGCGCTGATCGCGTGCGTGCGGTGATGATGCCGTCTCCCTATACGGCGGATATCTCGTGGATAGACGCACGGGAAATGGCCAAGCGTTTGAATGTGCGTTACGACGAGGTGGACATAGCGCCCCATTTTGAGGTGTTCAAGGCATCGCTTCAGGCCGAGTTCTCGGGCTTAGCCGAGGACACGACCGAGGAGAATTTGCAGGCCCGTATCCGCGGGACCTTGCTCATGGCCTTGTCCAATAAATTTGGCAGTATCGTGCTCACCACGGGCAATAAGAGCGAGATGGCCACGGGCTACTGCACCTTGTATGGCGACATGGCGGGCGGCTACGCGGTGATCAAGGATGTGTTCAAGACCAAGGTCTTTGGCGTGGCCCTTTGGCGTAACGCGCACAACCCGTTGGGAGGCGTGTCGGAGCCGATTCCAGAGCGCATCATTACGCGCCCACCCAGCGCTGAGTTGCGCGCGGACCAAACGGATCAGGATAGCTTGCCAGTCTATGAGGTGCTCGACGCTATTTTGGGGCGCTATATCGAAGAGGACGAATCAGCGGAGGACATTATTGCGGCAGGCTTCGAGGCGACCGATGTGAATCAGGTGTTGCGTTTGGTGCGCCTCAATGAATACAAGCGCCGCCAGTCACCCGTAGGTATTCGGTTGACGCACCGTGGGTTTGGTAAGGACTGGCGCTACCCCATTACCAACGCGTATCGCTAGGCGGTCTCAGGACATCTGGAATACTGCGGTGGTGTGTCCCACCTCGTGACCAGCGACGTTGCGCAGGGGGCCTGGCACGTAGCTTTTTAAAGCGTGGCGTGCGGTGTCTGTCATCCAGCCCATTTGCTCAAGAACCGTCACCACAATGAGCATTAGCATGGGTAAATCGCCATCAGCAATTTTTACGGTGATGGCCGTTTGGCGTGAGCGGCTAGCAATGGCTTGGACCCCATCTGCCCCCAACTTTGCGATCCAGTCGCCCGAACCCGCACGGTTGAGGGCGAGGTCGTTGCGCCCCATGCCACTGACCAAGGCAGCATGTTGACTCATCGCTTGGAAAATACGCATTGGCGCATTGCCGTAAATCTCGTCGGGCTCTGCGCGGGTAAGCCGGCTGTAGGCGTAGGCTAGCGCTGGCAAGGGTATGGCGTAGTTGGGTACGCTGCACCCGTCGATGCCCGTAACCAATTTCCCGCCGGCGACCCCGCTGAAATGGGCGACGCTGTCTGCAATGGCCTCTTGCACACGGTGGGTGCGCTGGGTATAGGTGCTCGCGGGCTCCCCCAACGCGTTTGCCAACATCAGCATGCCGGCATGCTTACCTGAGCAGTTGTGCTGCAAGCGGCCATAGCTCCCCTTTTCTGGTGGGGGAAGGTGGTTGCTCGTGTAGTAGTAGGGCACGTGGATGCCGCATTGCAAATCACTATCTGAACGCCCGGCTCGTTTGAGTAGCGAGGCCACGCGGGTGCTGTGTGCGGCTTCGCCGTTGTGGCTGGCGCATAACACCGCGATATCTGCATCTGATAGGGCGTATTGGTCAGCGAAGCCGGCGACCAGTGGCATGGCCTGAAAGGGCTTCAGGGCTGACCGGGTGTACATGGGCGTGCGCATGTCTCCGACGCTGGATAGCAGGCGACCATTGGACAGAACGACCGCGACTGAGCCATAAAAGATATTCTCTGGTTGGTCTCCACGGATGGTGGCGATCAAGGGTACGTGTTGCGGCAGGGCGTTCATGGTGTGCTTAATTATCGGCCAAGATACCGTGGAAATTACCCCCCGCCTGCGCGATGCCTTTATTCGCTTATGGGCATAATGTATGCATCGACATTACTTGCCAGAAAAGAGGACCTACTGTGAAGCAAATAACCGCCGTCATTAAGCCGTTTAAGTTAGAAGAAGTCCGTGAGGCCCTAGCGGAGCAGGGCGTAACGGGCTTGACGGTTACCGAGGTAAAAGGCTTTGGGCGTCAGAAAGGACACACCGAGCTGTATCGCGGGGCCGAGTACGTGGTTGATTTTTTACCAAAGGTGAAGATTGAGGTCGTGGTGAAGACCGACGACGTGGAGCGCTGTGTGGAAGCGATTGTTGACGCGGCGAGGACCGGTAAGATTGGTGACGGAAAAATTTTCGTCACGCCCGTCGATCGGGTCATACGTATTCGTACGGGCGAAGAGGACGAGACAGCGATCTAACCCTCGGGTCGTTACGAGGACAGGTTTAATCGAAGCGTTTTAAAACAGCCGAGAAACCAGCCTGCTCGATGAGCTCGGGCAATAAAGTGGCCATATCAGACTGGTGTTTGATCATGGCCATTTGTTTTTGATCCATGAATTTGCTGTCGACCGCATGCGCGATGAACTGCAGCAATGGGTCGTAGTAGCGGTTGACGTTCAGCAGGCCGACTGGTTTGTTGTGGTATCCCAGCTGTCGCCACGTCCAGATCTCAAAAAATTCTTCAAACGTGCCTATGCCACCCGGCAGGGCTAAAAATGCATCGGCACGATCTGCCATGATCTGTTTGCGTTCATGCATGGTTTGCACCACGATGAGCTCATCGCAGTTGTTGTTGGCTACTTCCCGATCGACCAAGGCTTGCGGCATCACGCCGACCACTCGTCCGCCTGCTGCCTGGCATGCCCGGGCGATACAGCCCATCAAGCCCGTATTGCCGCCGCCATAAACCAGCTGGCCACCATGGCTACCAATCCAGTGTCCCGTCGCCTCGGCCGCGGATAAAAATGCCGGTTCAGAGCCGTCGCGTGACCCGCAATAAACCGCTAAAGAAAATGTGGGGGCTGCTTGAGACATACGTTGCTTATACGGNNGATNGTTGATTGATTAAGCGGCAATGAAGCGGGTGTAGAGTGCGGCCAGCCAGACACCGCCGCACAACAGCANTGCGAGCATAACGGCGGCGCTACCCACATCTTTGGCTCGCTTGGANAGCTCGTGCCTTTCCAGCCCAATGCGGTCAATGGCGGCCTCAATGCCCGTGTTCAAGAGCTCAGTNATCAGCACCAAGACCACGACACTAACCAATAGGCTGACCTCTACCCACGTCTGCCCCAGCCAGAAGGCCGCCGGAATCATGATGACCGCAAGAATGGATTCTTCTAAAAACGCAGGCTCAGTGAGCCCTGCCTTCAGTCCTTGTGCCGAGTACCCAAAGGCGTTGATGACGCGACGTACGCCACGCACAGGCTTGCTGTGCATAGGCGTTTCTGCGTGGGGGGTGGGGTCTGACTGNTTCATGTACAGGGCCTCNTTTCAATAGCTCAACTGATCAAGACTTACTTCTGGAACGGCGTCTCGCCCCTTTGCGANGTAGAGATGAGGCGTGTGCCTGACCACTGGTCGTGCCAGAACTGTCGATTTTTATTGAGGCGACTAGAGAGNGCCCAGATNACAACCCACGCCAGCATGNCCCACATCGTGGGGGTGGTGNCCAGCCCATANGCATTCGCCACCACCAGTGCGGGAATGAACCACAAG
>JGI20157J14317_10002141_pt1 | contig 17262 bp, 9 predicted proteins | sample COG_07_FD_14317 | JGI IMG/M metagenome (IMG submission 14317)
TTGCGGTTCCACTTACACCTCCGCTCCAGCCTGTAAATTCATACCCACTGGATGCAGTTGCAGAAAGAATGACCGTGCTTCCACTGGTGTAGGTTCCTCCCCCACTTACACTTCCTCCCGTGCCACTTGAAACACTTACTGTATAGCTATCGGGCAGCGTTTCTGCAAAACCCGCAACCACGGACAAGTTCCCGTCTACAGTAATGCTAAGAGGGTTTGCGGTTCCACTTACACCTCCGCTCCAGCCTGTAAATTCATACCCACTGGATGCAGTTGCAGAAAGAATGACCGTGCTTCCACTGGTGTAGGTTCCTCCCCCACTTACACTTCCTCCCGTGCTGTCTGAGACAGTTATAACAAAGCTAGCGGTTGTGGTTGTGTTAAAATCAGTCGTAACATAAGAATCTTTTACCCCGACATATTTACCAAGTTCAGAATCTTTCAGTTGATTAGTTCCACCATCCTGAAAGCCTGGGATATTGTTGATATTTCCACGATAAGCCCCGACCATAAAAAAGTGCTGAGTAAAGTTAACTGCTACTCCTTTAACATCGCTACTTACATCGCCTGCAAAAGCATGGTAGTGATGACCATAACCGTCGTGGTCGTGACTGCCATATTCATCAAGCGCGACCGATGATCCATCCATCGAAGAATAGTTGGATTCATATTTTCCATATATGGCAAGCCCATCCATCGCAAAGCCAATAACTGGGGGGTGGGTATGGCCTTCATAATCTTCGATATTATAAAGGTTAATTCCATTTCCAGTAAAACCATGCCCATCGGCATGATAATGCAGTCCCATTCCACGCCCAACATGGACGCCAGTCGTGGTAATCTCGGCATTAACTGGAGCGAAAACGAGGGTATTATTATAAGAGGGGTAAATCTTGACTCCATCCACCGCAAGGCCGCTCACCGAATAGGATGAGTAGTTGTAGACATCGTAGTCGGCAGATGCCACCCCGGCATCAGCTGGCAAGGGAGTTGTACGAAGAAAGGTCGTTACTCGCCAAGCTGCTTGCGAGTCCATAATCCTTCAGTGGAATACGAAATAAAGCACTGGAAAGAATCGCATCACGGGTAACGGTTTGATCCTCGTAGGTACCCGAAGCTCCATCTCCTGGGGGTCGGGCCACATCAAGAAGGAAATTGGGACCGCCCGTTCCGTTACGAGTGCCAACCACCATAAACGGATGATACACTCCATCGGTATCCTGAGCATTGGTAAAGTAAACGAAAGGAACGGTCGACTCGCCGAGCTCTGCATTCACTTCGTCTACAGCGGAAAAAGTATGCGACAGCATATTCTCACGCACGGTAAGGTATAATTCCTTAGGGTAGCGGAGGGATAAACCTGCATCAGTAAGGGCAGCCTCGATTTGGTCGAGATACTCAGATGCCGCTGCATTCGCATCGACTGATGACCCAAATTGAGTGCGATAATTTTCGTCAATATCCTTGTAGGCAAGTCCGTTCGGTCCATTAAGTTGGCTATCTGCAATCGAATTTACATCGACCGCACCGTCTTTTTCGGGCCAGGCAGCAAAAGAATTGGTCTGCCAAGAAATATCGGCAGGATTAAAGGACTCGCCCGCAACATTTGAAATATCAATTAAATCATCGGCAGAAGCAAGAAATAGGCTGGTGGCTTCCCCTTCAGATCCAACTAGCTCCACTCCATTCTCTCCGATTTTCAACCAATGATTGGAAGACCAAGAACTATCTGCAACCAAGGAAGAACTGGACGAATCATAAGTGTAACGGGCTCTTGCTTGTGCCTTCGCAGAGGATGGAGTGCCTGAGAAAGTAAAAACTAGGTAGCCTGGGTTAGAATAGTCGGATAGATCCACCCCTTTGATTCGGTTAATTAAAAAAGAGGTAGAGGTAGAACTGCCGGCTGTCGCATTTGCATCAATGCCGTAGTATATTTTAAGCTCTGGTCGGATAGAATAGGTGCCAGTCAGTGACTGAGTAGCCTGGGACTCGATAGCAAGGTCCTGTAATTGAAACATAGCCCGCAACACTTTACCATAGGTCGCTGAATTATCAGTGAGGGAGCTGGTAGATACAATTTCCAAACCACTCATCTGCCCGGTTGTGACCGACAGGGAATATTGCTTGGATTCAGCGTCAAGAATGATCACATGTGAGCGATTTGAGATAGCCGAAACTGCAGAGGGAGTCCAACTCTTGCTAAAAGAACGATCTAAAATGCTAGCAAAAGGAGCAGGGGCATGAAAATCAGCTGCCGATAAGAAAAAAGGAAAGTATAGAATAATTACTCCTAAGAGTTTTACTATGCTTATTTTTGATGTTTTTTGAATTTTAATATGTTCTTCTTACGCCTTAGGCTCAAGTTTACAAGTTTGTTCTGTTAATATTTTTGTTTAATTGAATTCAAATAGCGGAATTATTTAACTTATAATTAAATTAACTTGCTCAGTAGAAAAATGAGAACAGATTTAGATAATGAAATATTTAAACCTGACACTGTTCATGTTCTCTGTAATGACAGGAAATTGCTTAGCGAGCACTCTCAACCTTGCACAACCTAACAAGCATCCTTATGTCGATCCTGCGGGTGGGCGTGAGAATTATAAGTTATCTGGAGAAAAGGTAAATGAAGCCCGGGTCTACGATTTTTACCAAAGGCAGGCGGATTACTATATGGCGAACCCGAATAAGACCCCCGACATCCTGCCCTCCTACCCTGGACTGGATGCCGGTCTGCATGGCCACTGGGGGAAATATAATCAGAATAATCATAATGACGGCCGTTGGAATGAAGGAGACACCGGTGAACATTTTGCCCATGTCGTAAAGGGCAAAGGTTTAAATGTGGAAAAAGGAATCTGTGTAAAACTAGGTGCCGGTCATATGCTTTCCGCTTGTTTTGACACAAAGTCCCTTTCTTACCGTGCCGTTTGGCAGGATGGATGGGTAAATTTTCAACCATTCCGTTGGGGTTCATCGCGCGGAGCAAATATTGATGGAAAGACCTGGTTTTCTATTCCCAAAGCTGAAATGCCCAAAGGGGGAGAATATCTCGGCTTACACCGGTTTGGAAAACGGGTGGTATTCGAATATCAAATTGGAGATACAAAAATCCAGGACGAACCATGGGCTGGAGAAAATTCTTTCTATCGAAGAATCGATCTCCTGAACCCGGTTACAAAATTATCGCTTCCCTGCAAGGTAATGGATGAGGCCATTAAGGTGGAAGTAGTCGAATCAAATGGCATTGAAAAAGCAGAATGGAAACTGGGAGAACTCATTTTCCAAAATGCCTTCTCAGGTGCTTCGTTAATCATTCGAATATCCAAGGAAAAAAAACCGGTGGAAGAAAATTCCGTTCTCGCTCATCTAAAATCAGAAAGAAAAATCGTAAAGCGATGGAATAAGACCCTTAAAGTACCGGGGAAACTGGGTAATTCGAACGGGTCCAATTATGTAGTCGATACTCTGAATGTTCCCTACAACAATCCATATAAAACTGTGATGCAATTGACCAGTATGGCTTTTTTACCCAACGGTAATGCCTTAGTTGCGACTCTCCCCGGGGATATTTGGTTGGTCAAAGGAATTTCAGATGATCTAACAAATATTACCTGGCAACGCTATGCCACTGGGTTTAACCAACCCATTGGCATTCATGTCGATGAGGACGGAATCTTCGTTCTGGACCGTCTGCAAATTTCTGTTCTTCACGACACCAATGGGGATGAAGAAGTCGACCACTACGAAAAATATGCCAACGACTTTGGTGGGTTTGACCGTAGTCATACTCACACCTTTGGACTGCACCGGACGAAGGACAAATCGTTTCACTTCATCCAATTGACAAGTGTATTCCGTACGGGCCCGGACCGGGTGACAAAAAAAGTAGCCACCGGAGTTCGTAACTGCATGGCAGTTGGAGGATCGGATGATTACTTCTGGGCAGGACCACAGGAAGGAACCTGGACACCGACCTCGGCAATCATCGAGGTCAATCAGGGAGAGGAGTATGGATTAGGTGGAAAGGGTATATCCCCTCCCCTTTGCTATGTTCCCCGTGGGATTGATAATTCAACCGGAGGAATGAAGGAGATAACCAGTGAGAAATGGGGACCCTTTAAGGGTTCTCATGTTGGACTGAGCTACGGATCGGGAACCTACTACTTAATCCTTCGGGACGCTACCGGTTCTCGCCCACAGGGAGCAGTGGTTCCAATGGAAGGAGAATTTTTGGCCGGAGTGATGCGTGGCGATTTTCATCCCAAGGATGGCCAACTCTATGTAGCCGGACTGGATGGTTGGGGAGACTATTCCATTGAGGACGGTTGTTTCCACCGAGTACGATACACCGGGGGAAAAGTTCGAAAACCAAAGGGGTTTAAGATTCATAGCAACGGTGTGAGAATTGATTTCACCACCAAGCTCGATCCCCGTTCAACATCCTTGGTAAAGAATTACTTTTCTCATGCCTGGAATTANGAATATGCGAAGCGATACGGTTCCCCTGAATTTTCCGCTAAGGTTCCGGAAAGTCTTGGACATGACCGAGTAGATATTCGATCCGTAAAATTACTGGAGAATGGAACATCTATTTTCGTGGAAATGCCCGACCTTGAACCAATTATGCAATTGCATATTCGTATGCATTTACAGGATGCCGACGGTACGGAATTTAAAACTGATCTGTTTTGCTCACCAATGTTCCCGGACAAACCGTACTCATTAAAAGGACTGGCAAAACCAAGAAAAGATAAGCTGTCCTTTGTATCCCTTCGAGTCGCAAACCAGGACTCGAAAAAGAAACCAGACTATACCGGTGATACGATTGAAGGGGAACGGGAGATTCGTATCGAGACCATAAGCGGTCTGAAATATTCCAATACTTTACTTGAAGCAAAACCCAATGAAGCACTGGCTTTAAAATTAAAAAATGTCGATGCCATGCCCCATAACCTGGTGATAATCGAACCGGGCTCGACCCAAAAAGTGGGAGAGGCCTCTTTTAAAATGATCAGCGATCCTAAAGCCGGGGAGAAAAACTATGCCCCGGATTTGAATGAAGTGTTACATATCATCCCGGTCATTGAACCGGGTAAAATACATACCCTTCATTTCCGGGCTCCGAAAAAACCGGGGGATTATCCATTTATCTGCACCTTTCCCGGTCATTGGATGGCGATGCAGGGAATCCTGCGGGTGAATTAAAAGAAGGTCCTTTTCGCTCGAACCGAATCTAAGAATTAACTTATTTTCACGACAACCCGATCATATCCAACCTGACGGGTGTAGGATTCTTCTTTTTCAATTCGGGGTTCAAAAGAGATTAGCTTTATACTTTTTACCTGTTTGCACAAAGACTTGAGCAGGCAACGAATAATTAATCGGGCCTGCGGAGCACCGAGGCAGTTATGAATCCCAAAGCCGAAGCCAATGTGCGGGTTTGGCATACGATCCAATATCACTTTATTGGGTTCTTTAAATACAGACTCATCCCGATTTGCAGATGGCCAGCACAGTCCGACCCGCCCCCCCGCCGGAACCTCATGATCCGCCACACTGGCGGCATGCGGACAGGTTCGGGCAATCGCAGTGAGCGGACTTACATAACGAACAAATTCNTCGCAGGCGGTCATGATGTAGCGCTCATCTTCTCCAAGAAAACCAAGGGCTTCCGGATGTTCGGCAAGGTAGACAATGATGCTACTGACCACATTAATTACGGTATCTTTGCCACCGGCAAAAGTGACATTGGCGATCCCCTGTTTTTCTGTAAAACTTAACTTTTCTCCATTCATCTCCGCGTGGTTAAGCATACTAAAAAAATCATCTCCCGGCTCCCGTTCGGCTCGGGCAAATTGTTCTGCAGTGTAGTCCTCAAGTCCGCTTCCTTCCGTCAGTGCATGCATCCCCCACTCCATCCATTTGTCTGCTTCTGAATCAGGAACCTTTAATAATCTGGCTAATGCACGGCATTGCAGGGGCAGGGCAAATTGGTTAACGGCTTCCACTTCCCCCACATCGATTATATTCGCGACCATTGATGTGACCATCTTTGCCATATCCTCGATATAGTCTGCATGAGTCGGACGAATAAAGAACGGCTCCACCAGCGCACGAAAATCGGTATGCTGGGGTGGATCCATCTCGATCGGAATTTGGCGCATCGAACGAAGTCCCTCCTCTGAATGAGGAACCACCTGAAATGGGTTATCGCTGCTGAACTCCTTCCAATTCTTCGCCGTTTTCCGCAGTTCTTTTAAGCGTAGAATGAAGGGGATTCTTTCACCATTAAACTCAGTGAATTGTATGCCTGAACTTGCTCGGGCCTCCTCAAAGCTGTCTTGGTGTTGTGGCATAATTAAATACTCGAAGAATATCTTTTGTTCCAATACCGAAGGCGAGGACTAAGAATGTATTCCATAAACTGAAACTACCATGAACCTCTTTTTAATAGAGGGTGAACATATACCATAAAAAATTGAACATCAGAGAATTCTGACCACGGGGTAAGTGTACTGTCAAGTATGCTCGTTATTAATTCGTTATATTGTGTGGAGCATATGGCCTTTACAATTTAATTGAGGCGGGCACCCAGTCCTCCTCCATAACCAGCGAGCTCGAGGTAAGCGCTGCCAATCCGTTTCCCTTTTTCATTCAGGACCTCACAGGCACCTTCCCAATATGCATTATCCGATCGGTTGCCCGTAAATTCCTGCTGATCGAGTAAGGGGCGTAAGCGATACACTTCCTGCCCCTTGGTGGGATGAATTACTGAGACCTCGACTGTGGTGGGATATTGGAGTCCCGTTTTTGGACTGGTCCATGTATCAAGGGTTTCCCAGGAAAAGTTTTTCTCATACACCCTTTCCGTCTTTCCCTCCTGATCAATCCAGTAAACTGCTGACCACGGATCACTGCCCCCGTCTTTTTTCCGTAAACGATAGGCTTTTAGCTCGGTCCCATCGTCCAACTGCATACAAGTCCAATCCCACCCGGCTAAATCTTCCCCCAGTTGACTGGATGAAATTTCGTGATCCATCCAAGCAGTTCCTTCGACTGGAATCTCGACGCCATTCTGATGAAGTGTGCCCGTTGCCTGGAGACGGGTGTAGGACCAGTACCAACTGACCGAGGCTGGATCAGACCCTTTTCGACTCAACCCACGATCTCCGAAGGATACTAATGGCTTTGTCGGATGAAGAGTGAGTTCAAGCTTTCCTCCCCCGGGGTAACGAGTAATGATTTCGTGTCCCATTCCGTCTTCAAGAAGACTCACCTTTATTCCGCCCACATTTAATTGAAGAGTTTCCCGTGAAGCACTTGCCTGCCAACCCTCTCGTACTACTCGTTCGTGATGAAGATATTTCCCCTCTTCTAAATCGCTAAGCGCACTGTGGAGCAAAAAAAGATTTTGATTACCAAAGTGAGCATTCGAAGACTGCCCGGACTTCTTGGAATCGCCTGCCAGGCGAAAGATCGTGGATTGAAATCCGAAATGTTTTTTCGAATCAACCGTATTTAAATGACCGACCCAATACCACCATTCAATACCATGCTCGGGGTGGGAACCATGATCCCGTGGAAGAACGGGCACATAATCGGGAGTAGGCACGCGATACCCTTTAGAGGAGCGGACGGGGGGTTCAATCCATTCAGCCAATAAAAGGAACGGAGAAATAAGAAAGAAAAGTAAGAAAAACTTCATTTGCGTTTAAAATTCCAATAAGCAGATGCTAGGCAACCCGAGAGAAAACCAGTCAGAACCAACAGGATCCCAAAGATGAGAAAATCGGTGTAAGGGACATGCCAGAGGAGAGTCCATCCAAACGACTGTACATTGATCACTTTGACCAACAACCAACCAAGAACCAATCCGATCAGGGAACCACTTACCCAGGCAGCCAATCCGATTCCCGCACCTTCTAATCCTGCAGAAAGCAAAAACTGACGATTGGAAAAGCCAAGGTGACGCAGAGTAAGCCAAGTACGGGCGGATTCATCAAAGATCGAAAAAAGACCGAGTAACAGTCCGGCAAAGGCAACCACCAATCCGATAATATTGAGTGCGGATGTCGCTTTAAAGGTCTGTTCAAAAATACCCAAGGCCACATCCCTTAATTCTTTACCATTGCGAACATCCAACCCGGGAAAAGAAAGCCGCAGGCGATCCCGAACCTCGTTCACATCGGTTCCCTCTTTTAAGTACAGGCTTACATTGATGGGTCTTTCGGATTGAGTCCATGACTTCCAGGTTTTTATATCAACTGCGGCGGTGCCAAACTCATTTCCATAATCCGAAAATATACCAACCGGAGAAATTTTCTTTCGACCGGACGGCGTATACAGAAAAGTCGACCCTCCATTAATCAAATCAAAACGCCGTGCAAAAGTCTCACTAATTAAAGCAGGCTCTGCTCCCTCTTCGGCAATGAATGAGCCGGGTGGTTTGTACCAAAGTTGTTTAATTGAAGTGGTCCATGCTTTCATATCCACTCCGGATAAAATAGTAATTCCCTCCTGTGGTTTCGCATAGGAGATATAAACCACATCCGCATAGGCAATCGTTTCGTCCTGGACAAGCTCCTCCATGATGGTTGGATCGATACCGTTGATCGTTCCCGCACCCGTAACTCCCCGTTCCGAGATGTAGAGTTCTGCCTGAAAACGAATATCGAACCATTCCTCGATCGTATAGCGAAAACTGTCCACCATTTGAAACATACCAGTCACCATCCCCACCGCCACCACCAGTCCGGCCACTGCCAGTCGATGCCTGCTCGAACCATCCTGTAATCGGCTACAGGCTAAACGACTGACCGGTTGTGTACAAACGGGACGAAACCAACTCGCAAGCATAACCAAGGCATGGCCTGCAAGGAGTGCCGAGCCCAGGATCCAGAAACCGGCAGACAGAAATCCGCCCACCGGTATTTTACCCCCACCCTCCAAGGATAGGGGTGGGAACAAAAGACATACTCCACCCGAAAGTAACAGGAACAATCCAACCTTTGGTTTTTGCAACCAGGTAAAGCCAGGTGACCAGTCACCCTTGGAAAGAACCTGAGCCGGTGGGGTTTGCATCGCGTCGCGAGCCGGTAGCCAACCAGCAAGCAGGGTAAAGAAAAGACCCAATCCCACCCCGAACACACAATCCATCCAGGTAAGTGAAATCGCATCCAGTGTAGTCGCAAAATAAAGCGCATTTACGGTGTCCGCTAACATCTGGGCGGAAAAATAAGCAAAGAACCAACCCACTCCAATCCCCGCAACTGATCCAATTAATCCAATGATAATTGATTCCAACAAGGAAACAAGAAAGAGAACCTGCCTACTTACACCCAGAGAGATCAGGGTGGCAAATTCAGTTCTTTTACGAACCACGGCCGCGTCCAGAGCCTGTAAGATAAGATAGGCTCCGACCAAAATTGCAATCAGGGAAAGAATGGTGAGGTTCAAGCGAAAGGCCGCGGTCATGGCCGCCCGGTCGACCGCCCGGTTTTCGGTCGGGCTCAGGGAGATATTTTCCGGAAGCCCACGGGTTAGGCGTTTTTCAACTTCATTGAGGTAGCCGGAATCCTGTCGAAGGTCTGGCCGATTGAGAATAACTTCGACTCGGTTGATTTCCCGGGGTCGGCTAAGGAGTGATTGAACGGTGGGAATATCTGCGATGACCAAGTCGTCCGGTAAAGCCGAGCCGTCCGGCTTTATAATTTTTCGGATCCCCATTTGCTGACGGCGACCACTGGCAACAATAGTGATCTCACCACCCTCCTCCACACCAAGTTTATCCGCAGTGGCTTGGCCAATCCAGACTAAGTTTTCACTCCCCAGCCAATCATACCAGGAAGATTCATCCTCACCAAAATCAATTTTATTTTCGACCAAGTCAGGCAGGTTGGCCAGTGACATTAAGTCGAGTCCGACCAGACGAAGTTGCTGGGCAGGCTGACTTTCGGAATCAAGTGCAGTGACGGAACCTTCTATAACTGGCACCATATGCCAATCTGGATCTCCCGCCAAATTACTCAGCTTCGGCAAAACATCAGTGGATAACCTCTGGGTTGGTGATTCGATCAGAAAATCGCTCTGTCCGGAAACCGCCTGATTAAAAAGACCGAAATTGGCCGAAGCTGAACGGCTCGCCTGGCGAATTCCATTAAATGCCCCCACACCGACTGCAACGATGGCAAGGAGTAAAAGATAACTACCCAGCTTTTGCTTCCAATGCCTGAGTGTTGTCCGGACAAGAAGGAGAAGGACGAGGCGGAGAGAATGAGGAAGTATGGACATGCAGGAGCTTAGACCAGCGTTCCATCTTTCATGGAAATCACCCGGTTACAAATCCGAGTGGATGCCTGGTCATGGGTAACTAATAGAAGGGCGACCTGAAACTCTTTTGACAAATCTTCCAACAGGTCAAGAACCTGTCCGCCAATATCAGAATCCAAGCTGCCAGTTGGTTCATCGGCAAGGATTAGGTTCGGCCGGTGAATCAAAGCACGTGCAATAGCCACTCGCTGGCACTCCCCTCCACTCAACGCATCCGGTTTATGATGGGCCCGATGAGACAAGCCAATCGCATCAAGTAACTTCTCGACTCTTTCCATTCGTTCCCGTTTGGGCATATCAACTAACTGCGCAGGGAATTCTATATTTTCCATCGCTGAAAGTGTGGGCAAAAGATGAAAGGATTGAAAAACATACCCGATTGACTGCCGCCTGGTTTGCTCAAGATTTTTTGGGCTCATATCGTTAAGGGATACACCACCCAACCTGATTTCACCCTGGTCCATTGATTCAATCCCACAAATACAATTGAGCAAAGTGGATTTACCACTACCACTGGGACCCATTAATGCAACCCGTTCTCCCACGTCTAATTTAAGATCGACCCCCTTCAGAACATCAACCTGTCCAAATGACCTATGGAGCGAGTTTATCTCCAATGCAAATTGTTGAGTACTCCCGGTATGCGGGGATGAAGAGGAAGAAATCATAAACCCATCTTACTCATGATAGACAAAAAGTCCAAAAGGGAATTGTGGAGACTCCCCCCTCTTTGAATAATTCGGCTCAGCATTTGACGATCTGTCCCAGAAACCTCAGTCNACGCCTCTGGTGATAAACCTGAACCCTTNATATTTACTGGGGTTTCAGAGCATGGTATTTCGGGTTCGATTCGCGTCACCTCCACCAAAGTTTCAAAGTCGTCAGACTGCGAAAATTCCTGTTTGGGAGTGGCATTCAGGGCGGTTTGCGTCGCCTTTTCAAGATCCAACCTGAGGTTTCTGGCTCTAGGCACTCCTTTTGCGAACACGGGATGATTCAATCCGTGGCACTCGGGTCTGTGCTTCAATAGCTCTCTTTCGAGTTCCTTGGTAATCGGGATTCTTGAGTCCAGGCGATTCTTGGTCGTTGCATCTCTCGGAAGTATGTGCGGCGTTTTCAAGTCGAATTACCATGTCGGTCTACTTGAGTTTGACCAGTTCTCCGTGCCTGAGGCTCCTTAGTGCTGCTGTTAGGTAAACAATCGATCGGCAGTCCGGAAGAATTTCAGAAAATTATGCCCAACCGCATAAGCGATTCCCGATTGAGTTGGGTTATCGTAAAAACGTCTTACCAAAGACTAGGATGATATGCTTTCCGACTCTTCGATATCCTCGAGCCTCTTGGCCACGTTTTGGAGAAGACGGTCCTCCTAATCAAGCATACGGGTAAGTTTTTTTAGGCGACTCCCCCGCCCCACCAAGCCTCGTTTGCTCGTTATCCGGCTCTCTAAATTAGCTACTAGCTTCTCCAAAGCAAAAACGGCATTTTCCAATTCCTTGTCCAAGGTTCCGACTTGTTCCTCCATTCGGCGCCTTCCATCCGTATCGGCACTGGAATTAGAAAGGGTTTTTATAAAAGAAAAAATGACAAGTCGTTGTGATATGGTAATATATTTCAACATAGTTCGTAAGTAGCCTATTAACGCAAAGCGTTTTTAGCACATGGCATATCGGGGTTGATTTTCTACACCTCTACAAAAGTGTAACTGCTTTGCCCTGTTCTATAACCTAATCCGGTAAAGAAGATGTTTCTAAGTTTAGCTATGATATTAAATGAAAAGATTTTCAGGTTTAAGCTATCAATTCATTAATCACATTTCCACCGAACTGTGAAAGTTGTTTGTATCTCCCGGCATGGTAATAGGTCAGTTTATTATCGTCCAAACCGAGTAAGTTAAGCCAGGTGCAGTGGACATCACGGATATGGTGGACGCACTCTTCTGCTTCCGCTCCAATCTCATCAGTGGCTCCGATGGTATACCCTGCCTTAGTTCCACCACCCGCGAACCACATGGTCATGGCTTTGGGATTATGATCTCTTCCATAGCTTGCTCCTCCACCTCTTATTCCATTGTCCGGGGTGCGTCCAAACTCGCCACACCAGACAACCAGGGTGTCTTCGAGGAGACCGCGTGCTTTGAGGTCACCTAGGAGAGCAGCGATTGGTTTGTCAACGGAACGGATAAGAGAGCCATGAGCTCGCGAAATATAATCGTGACTGTCCCAGTTCCCAGCGTAGGCCTGAACGAATCGGACACCCTTCTCGACCAACCGACGGGCTAATAGACATTTCCTTCCAAATGAATCTGTCTTGCTGTCTCCGATGCCATAGGCCTCACGGGTCTGTTCCGTCTCTCCATCAATATCAAGAATCCCCGGGACTTCCATCTGCATACGGTAAGCCAGTTCATAGGAAGACATACGGGCATTCAGTTCATCCTGTTGCGGACGCTTTTGGAAATGTTTTTTATTGAGCTGAGCAAGTAGGTCGAGGTTACTTCGCTGGTCCTCGCGGGTCATTCCTTTGGGTAGGTTAAGATCGAGGATCGGGCTACCTTCTGGTCTCAGAGGCGTGCCCTGGTAATCTGCGGGAAGAAAACCGTTGGACCAGTTGCTAGCACCACCCTGGGGGTAACTGGATCGAGGCAGGACGACAAAGCCGGGCAGGTTGTCATTTAGCGTGCCTAAGCCATAGGTTACCCAAGAACCAACGCCAGGGTCACCGCCAAAACGGTTACCTGTATTAACATGATAACAGGCAGTTGGATGGTTAACTGATTCGACCTGACACCCGCGGTAGAAGCACATGTCGTCCGCGTAATTTTTTAAATGATGCCATTCAGATGAGAAATCCGCTCCACATTTTCCGGCTTTTATAAAATCAAATGGACTTTTTACGAAATAACGATCCCCCGAGGACATGGCACTCTCACGTTCGCCATTCCGCTTGAATCGCTGGAGGTGTCTTTTATCAAGTTCCGGTTTGGGGTCGAATGTATCGATATGTGATGGGCCACCTTCCATCATTAAAAAAATGCAGCGTTTTGCTTTTGCTGGATGATGTGGACCTATCGAATGAATACTCTCTGCCTGTGCGAGGGAGGAAAATGCAAGTGATCCAAGCCCTGTACCCAAACCATAGAGAGCCTCCCGACGGGAAAGATTGGCGACAAAATTTTGCTGTTTCATAAGGTGTATCCGAGTTATGACCTAATCTAGGTAGGCGAATTCATTCGAGTTAAATAGAACAAGGCAAATATGAGCAAGTCCCCGGGTGCGTGCATCCGTGTCACTGCGCTGAAGATCCGGTTGGTAAGGTTCGAAAGCCGGAAGAAATTCCCAAAAATCATAGGGCTCTCCCGTTTTTTCAGCCATTACCGTTCTTTTAATCTTTTTTGGGAAGGACGGTGCGACTGGTTTCTTTTGACTCTCGGATCTCGTTGCACTCTTCCAATGTGTAACACAAAGCTCGACTTCTTCTTTGCCTGGTACACGTCCCAGAGCAAGCTCAAAAGCCCTTTGAATCACCTCCGATTCATGGCTTCTTTCCTTTAATAGACGATCGGCAAAAGCAAGTGCCCGGTCTTGCACTTCTTCCGCGTTCAAAAGAGTAAGAGCTTGTGGGGCAACTGTGGATGATTCACGAAGTTCACAGGATGTATCAGAACCGGGTTGGTTAAATGCCTCCAGGAATGGGTCACGTAATCCACGTAGTTTTTCCGCGTAGATGGTACGCCGATTTCTTTGTCCGGGAAGTGGATCAGGTTCATAGACAGAGGCAGTACCTCCCATGATTTGCCGTGGTTGGAAAGCAACTTCTTGATTAATGTCAGGCCTAGCGGGAATCCCACCCACATCTGGATTCAATTCACCGCTAATTTGCAACATAGCATCGCGAATTTCTTCTGCTACTAGACGGCGTGGAAGAAAATAGGCATAGAATTGATCTTTAGGATCTTTCTCATCGAGTGATTTCGGGTCTGGATGCAGGCTACTACGACGATAGGTTTCAGATGTTAAAATTAAATGATTCAGCTTTTTTACAGACCATTCGTTTCTCATGAACCAATCCGCCAAATAATTAAGCAATGCAGGGTGCGTGGGCAACTCACCGGTGCCACCAAAATTGTTAGGATTCCCGGCCAGACCGCGACCAAAATGCCATGACCAAATACGGTTAACCATGACCCGGGCAGTAAGTGGATTTTTCTCATCCACGATCCATTTGGCCAGTGCCAAGCGTCGCTTTCCTTTGTCTTTTGGAAAAGGACTTGCATTCATACCTCCAAGGGACTCTGCAGCGCTCAACCCACCAGGTTCCACTGTGTCCCCCTTTGAATAAACATCCCCTCCGCTGTAAATGACATCAGAATCAAAATAACCTGCCTGCCATGGCTTTTTAGGCATATTGATACGACCTTGCACATTTTTTTTGGTTATGGTTTTTCCGGTGTAAACGGCATGTGTTAGGGATTGTACGCGGTCTAATTCTATCCGGTGTCGAATTAGGTTTTTATAAATTCGTGATTGGGATGCTTCATCGCCAGGATCCAATCCATTATCTCCCACTTTGGCACTGCCTGTCTCCTCCTTTTTTAACCGCGTCATTTTTTTCTGAAGCTCGGTATTTTGTTTCTCGTAAAAGGAAATTTTGGATTGAACGAACTTCGTGAAGGAATCAAAACCCTCTCTAGATTCGTAGGGAAGAAATGACGCGTTACGCTCGGCAAATTGCGTGGTCGAAAAGACAGCCATCATACCGTAATAATCTCGAGTCGGAACAGGATCGAATTTATGATCATGGCACTTGGCGCATTGCATGGCGTGGGCAAGAAAAGCCTGCCCTACTGAATCAGTCACATCATCAAGCCAAAGTTGACGGGTCTCCTTGAACACACTCATCCCCGTCTGTTCCCATGGGCCCATGCGAAGGAATCCGGTTGCAACCAGATTTTCGACCTTCGTCGAGTCCATCTCATCCCCCGCAAGTTGTTCTTTCACAAAATGATTGTACGGTTTATCTTTATTGAATGAATGGACTACATAGTCTCTGTATCGCCATGCATTGGGTCGAGAGTAATCATTTGCGAACCCACCGGAATCGGCGTATCGAGCCACATCCAACCAATGTCGCGCGAAATGTTCACCGTAATGAAGTGAAGCCATTAACTTCTTGGCATAGACGGATATCGCATTCTTTGATTTTTTGAAATCTTTTTCAAATTTCCTGACATCCGTAGGTTGTGGAGGTAAACCAGTTAATCCAAAGGAAAGACGACGATATAGTTCATGGGCAGAGGCATCGGGTGCAGAATTTAATCCGATCTCCTTCAGTTTTCGGTTTACAAACCAATCAATTGGATGTTTGCCAGTTGGAACCTTCTCTACCTCGATAGGACGGTAAGCCCATAATTTTTCGGTCTCGTAGCGGCGGTTCTGCCAGTCTTCGGAAAGTGCCTTTGATGTGATTACTTTCTCACCCTCGGCATACTTTTCTTGAATCTCAAAAATTCGCTGGTCACTTGGCCACGGGGCCCCATAATCAATCCATTCACGAATCCACCCGGTCTCTTCATCGGTTAATTGATCAGTTTCCTTGGGAGGCATCTCAAGGTCCTCTTCTGCTCGGGTACTAAGAATATAAAGATAACTCTTTTCACCATGCCCCGGGATCAAGACTTCATCTTCAAAGATTTCTCCCCCCCGTAAGGTTGATTCACGGGTGCGCATATCAAACTCACTCTTTATCTTGTCCGTTTCGTCCCCGTGGCAAGCCATGCATTTCTCTGCAAAGAGAGGTTTTATGTGTAATGAAAAGAGCTTCTCTCCCTCAGTGGGTTCTTTCGAAAAGGCAGATACGAGAAAGATCAACGAAAGAATATGTGTCCGAAAAAACATTTTATTAAAGTGTTACCGATGTCGTCGTCATCAGCAATTTTCAAATGATGACTTTTCTAAAATTTTTTTGCATAATAAGAAAAGACCCATAGTTCATCAAAGCTTCTTCCTAAGTTATCTAAGAAGATGAACTCTAAAGAATTTGTCGAGAGCGTTGATTGCAATTCTTCTGTGTTCAGTATCCTTAAGGAGTCCGTGCGGTGCACCAGAAATTTTAGTCAAAGAAGTAGGGACTCCAAGTTGTAATGCTTTTTGACGAAAAGCGTTTGCCCTAGTTGAAGGTTTATCGAGTTCGCCACATATAATAGCGACTGGCGGGTCATCGGGAGAAAGATGAGCGATTGGGGACTGGCTCGCGTAGTTCTCAGGAACATCGTGATAGAACCCCCCCATGAATTTTGACCAGTTTAAGACTGTTGAATTTTGGATATGCGGGGAGGTCAGATCCGTCTGTGCCCCCATGCCGACGGCTGCATTCGGGCGGGCTATTGGGTCGCCTCCATTAAAAGTTGCTGCCATCACCGCTAGGTATCCACCAGCCGATGAGCCCGTCACTCCGATCTTTGACGAATCGATACCATACTCATTGGCATTTTCTCGAAGAAAACGGATTGCTGCAAATACATCATTTAACTGAGCCGGAGCAGGTGCAACATCCGTCAGACGATAATTAGAGGACACCGCAACATAGCCCCGGACGACTAAATCTTCGGCAAGGGGATGCATAAACTTCTTTGAACCCTTTGCCCAAAATCCTCCATGCAGGCACAAAACTGCGGGTCTTTTCTTACTGTCACTCGGTCGAAATACATCGAGCACTAGCTCTCCTGTAGGGTGAGACGCGAAGGCAANATCTTCCCATTTTTTTACTGGCGAATGAGAATTCTCTTTTGCGTTTCCATTTGAATATGCCAAAAAGCCCAAAAGCCAAAATATAATACGATCAAAAATTCTTTTCATTCTAATATTAAACTCCCGCAATCTATTGTATTGCCCAAAGAATTTCTTTTCATTGTAAAAAAGTCTATCTAAA
>JGI20157J14317_10002158_pt1 | contig 17185 bp, 18 predicted proteins | sample COG_07_FD_14317 | JGI IMG/M metagenome (IMG submission 14317)
AAACTCAGGCAAGCTTAAAGCCTAGGATCAGGCTATACTCTTTTGAATACTAGAGAGGCATTATGCCCACCAAAGCCAGAATTATTACTCATGGCAACATTCACTTGATGATCACGAGCTTCATTCGGGATATAATCTAAATCACAATCAGGGTCGGGAGTGTCTAAATTGATTGTTGGAGCGAGCACATTTTCTTCAATCGTCTTACATACTGCTGCTGCCTCAATTGCACCAGCAGCACCCAATAAATGGCCGGTCATAGATTTGGTAGAACTTACGCATAATCCATTTTTCGCGTAGTCTCCAAATACATTCTTTAAAGCCACTGTTTCAGAACGGTCATTGTATGGTGTTGATGTACCGTGTGCGTTTACATACGCGACATCTTCCTTGGACACTTTTGCCTCCTCCAATGCTTGATTCATGCATTTCGTGAGTGCTTTACTCTCTGTGTCAGGAGTAGTAACATGAAATGCATCGCAGGTGGCAGAATAACCAACAATTTCTGCGTAAATTCGAGCCCCCCTTTTTTCGGCATGGTCTTTAGTTTCTAAAACCAACACACCAGCACCCTCCCCCATCACAAATCCATCGCGGTCTGCGTCAAAAGGCCTGGATGCACGAGAGGGTTCACTATTGAATTTGGTACTCATCGCCTTCATTGATGAGAATCCAGCAAAGCCTATTCGAGTAACAGCTGCTTCACTTCCTCCGGCAAAAATCACATCTGCTAATCCACGCTGCATCATGTGAAAAGCTTCACCTATGGCATGGGATCCAGATGCACATGCGCTCACCACCGAAAAATTCGGACCTTGTGCTCCAAGGTCGATCGCAATTACTCCTCCGGCAATATTGGCGATCAAGGAAGGAATCATAAATGGAGAAACTCGACGGGGCCCTCTTTCAATAAGGGTTGTCATTTGTTTCTCGATGGTCTCCATTCCACCAATCCCCGAACCTACAAGTACACCAGTTCTATCTGGCACTAAGGTATCCTTGGATAGATTAGAGTCTGCTAATGCAAAACGGGACGCGGCCAATGCCAAATGTGTATACCGATCATTTCTCCGAACTTCCTTCGGGTCCATAAAGTCTTCCGCATTAAAATCCGTAACCTCCGAAGCGACTTGGCTTGCAATATCCCCCGCTTCAAAACGGGTTACTCCAGTAATTCCAGACTTACCTGCTTTGAGAGAATTCCAAAAATCATCAATTCCATTTCCAAGGGATGATACTACACCAACACCTGTTACTACTACTCGGTTCATGACTAGTTAAGAATTAAGCGAGCGAATAAAAAAAGACCCGCCATGTAAAGAGAATTAAGAGGATAGATTCTTCTCAACATACTCGATAACAGCTCCAACCGATTGGAGCTTTTCTGCCGCTTCCTCAGGAATTTCTGTACCAAACTCTTCCTCAAGAGCCATAACTAATTCAACTTGATCAAGCGAGTCTGCACCTAAGTCGTCTATAAAACTGGCCTCCGGAGTAACTTGCTCTTCACTTACATTGAGCTGGCTAATAATAATTTTCTTTACGCGATCGGCGTTATTTTCTGACATAATTTTTTACTGGGTTTAAAATTTAACATTATCTCTTGTTCACATCACCATGCCTCCGTCAACCGTAAAAACTTGGCCGGTAACATAGGATGCCTTTTCTGAGGATAAAAAGGAAGCCATTTCTGCAATATCCTCCACTTTTCCAAATCTTTTTAATGGGACGGTGCTTAAAGCAACTTCTTTGACTCGTTCATCCAACCCGGATGTCATGTCAGTGTCAATAAAACCAGGTGCAATTGCATTAACTGTAACCGAACGCGCCGCAAATTCACGCGCCAAACTTTTTGTTAAACCGATCATGCCGGCTTTGGCAGCTGCGTAATTGGCCTGGCCCGCATTCCCGGTCAAACCAACGACTGAAGAAATATTAATAATGCGCCCCCACCTTTTCCTGGTCATTGGCCGGCCCAATGCTTTTATCCAATGGAAACAACTGTTTAAATTAGTATTAATCACATCCATCCAGTCGCCTTCGTCCATTCGAAAGAGAAGATTATCTCTAGTGATTCCGGCATTATTTACCAGTACATCGACGCATTCATGTTTTTCTAAAATCTGCTCACATGCCTTTCGGATCTCTTCTCCAGAAGAAACATCCACGGCAAGTGCTTCAGCTAAACCGCCATTCTCTTTAATACTTTCAGCAGCACCACCACAGGAAGATGCTGATTTGCTCACGCAAATGACATGCATTCCATCTCTGGCAAGAGATTCCGCGATCGTTCGACCGATTCCACGGCCCGCACCCGTTACGAGAGCAATTTTAGATTTTGTATTTTCTTCACTCATATGTTTTTAATAGTACTTTACCCATTTAATTGGGATACCACTATCAACAATTGCTAAAATCCTTTGCGTAAAGCAACACACAAGTTCAAAACTTGAAAAAAGACGGATGAATTCTACAAACTCACAACGACCCAAATTACAAAAATTTCTTGCTGACGCAGGGCTTTGCTCACGAAGGAAAGGAGAGGAATGGATTATGGATGGTCTCGTTACAATCAATGGTGTCGATGCAAAGTTGGGAGAACGAGTTACCCCGAATGCAGATATTGTAAAGGTAAATGGTAAAAGAGTTCAGGTAAAAAACCTTCCTAAAATTACCTTGCTTGTAAATAAACCAAAAGGATTTGTCTGCTCCAACGAAGACGGACATGCAGATCGCCTTATTTTCGAACTTCTAGAATCAAAATATCGGTCGGTTCGTTTATTTTGTGCCGGTCGCTTGGACTTAGATAGCGAGGGAATGGTGATCCTCACCAATGACGGCAGTCTTGCCCATCGCTTAACACACCCTTCTCATATGGTTCGAAAAAGGTACAAAGTTGAACTCGATATTCCTTTCGACACTTCTGATCTTTCTGCTCTTCTGAGTGGAGCAGTAATTGAAGAAGAATTCTTAAAAATTGATGAAGTGAGGCCAAGTAAGGGAAAATCATTACGATCTCCCAAATTAGATGTTTACATGGGACATGGAAAAAAAAGAGAAATCCGGAGAATTTTTTATCATCTTGGATATAAGGTTAAAAAACTAAGACGTGTCGCGATTGGTGGGCTAGGGATTAAGAATATGTCCATTGGACAGAGTAGATTATTAAAGAATGAAGAAATTGAATTGCTCTTTCCCAAGGAAGTTTCCTAATTTCAAAGCCATGGGAAATTCAAATATCAAAAATTCACTCTTATCTTTTTTCTGTGGGGGATTACTTATTTTATTCTTTCATTCTTCTGTACTTGCACAAGCGGAAAGTCCTCCCAGTAATTTAGCAGATGCCTTTCAGGCTACACCAGGCAAACCTCCGGTAATCGATGAAGTTGAACCAATTGTGGTGGGCAGAAAAAAATGGAGTGACCGCCCCTCCCCGATTAGTTCGAAGGTTAAATCATCTCCTGAAAGAAAAAAACAGGGTGTATCGGGTGCGCAAATTGAAGAACTTGACCCACTCGAAACACAGCAAGGAAAAGTGGATTCCACACTAATGCCAATCAAACCACCCAGCATTCCTCCCGCCGTTAATCTGCATCGTAATTTTGAAGGGACTTTAGTGCTAAAGCCCCGCAAGTTAGGATTTCAAAAAGATTTCCCATTTCAATTACTCAATTCACGCGGAAAAAGATTGGCATATATCGACACCAAAGACATCCGATCGGTGGATCCAATTCAATTTAAGGACAAAAAGGTAAATATTCTAGGAAAACTCGAGCCCGTTAAATCCGGTTCAAATGACTTAGTTATTCGAGCCCGTATCCTTCGAGAAATCGAATAGAATTAAACTCAAAGGTTTTCTATGGACTTAATAAATGGCAATGAAATTGCCCAAGAAATTATTGAAGAACTCAAAATTGAAGTTTCAGCAATTCAAGGGGGCAAACCCTGCGTCGTATTTATCCGCGTGGGCGAGGATCCCGCCTCTATTTCTTATGTAAGCAAAAAAGAAAAAACTGCCGAAAAGATTGGGATTGAAAGCAGATTGCAGCTTTATCCAAACAGCATTTCGCAAGATGAATTGCTGGAAGAAATAAGCCTCGCGAACAATAATAAAGAAGTTCATGGTATTTTAGTGCAGGCTCCCCTCCCCGACCACATCGATGAGCGCACTATTTTTAATCATGTATCTCCCAGTAAAGATGTGGACGGATTTAATGCATTTAACTTGGGGAAATTATGCCAGGAACAAGAGGATGCCTTTATTTCCTGTACGCCTGCTGGGATTATAGAATTAATAAAGCGCAAAAACATTACCACAGAAGGCAAACATGTGGTCGTGTTAGGTAGGAGCCTTATTGTGGGAAAGCCAGCGGGTATGCTCTTTTTGAGAAAGGGTTTCCCTGGAAATGCAACTGTTACCTTTTGCCATTCCCGCACTCCAGACCTGGAAAACCACACCCGACGTGCAGATATTATCATTGCGGCTATCGGCAAGCCTCAGTTCGTCACCAAAGATATGGTCAAGGAAGGGGCAACAATCATTGATGTTGGAATTAATCGAATTGAGGATTCCAATAAAAAATCAGGCTTTCGTTTAGTTGGTGATGTGGATTTTGAACAAGTTGCACCACAAACCAAATTTATTACGCCCGTACCGGGAGGTGTGGGGCCAATGACAGTGGCAATGCTAATGAAAAATACCGTTCAGGCATTTAAAGGAAATCATTCATAATTCATGGAATCTAATTCAGATGAAAAACCAGAACAACAAGATGTTCTTGTCCCCGCATCACTTGCCAAAAGAATGATTGCGTATGCAATGGACACAATTCTTTTGTTTATTCTAATCCAGTTGGTCGCTCTTTTAATTCCAAATTTATACGACGAAAATTCCAAGGCTGAGTTTAATAATTTGATCAATCAAGTTTCTATTCTTAGCAGCGACGATCGGTTTGATTCTTCCAAAATGGCAACATTCCTGGAAGATTCACAACTTTCTGCTGAAACTTCTGAAATGCTTTTAAGTATGATGTTTACTGCCTGTTTTCTTCCCGTTTTGTATTTTGTATGCGGAGATGCATTTTTTCGTGGTCAAACTTTAGGAAAAGCAACTTTTGGCTTACGTACTGTTACATTTCAAAACTTTGAACCCCCTGCTTTCCGTAAGATTTTAATTCGCTCGATTGTAAAAGGGCTAGCATCCATTACGCTGATCACCCCATTCCTTCTGCCCGGTGTGCTCAATTTTTGTTTTTGTTTATTTAATCGTAATAAAAGGTGTGTTCATGACCTTCTCTCCGGAACGATCACTGCACAACCCTCCCCCCAATCATAATTTTTTAATGAATTGTAAAATCGGCTTTATTGGTGCGGGTAAAATGGTATCCGCAATCGTTACCAGTTTGATTCGTTCAGGTTCTTTTCAAGCGAATGAAATTACGTGTTGCTCAGCCAATGATGGAACTTCGAATGCCCTTTCTCTGGAAACCGGAATACATCGATGCGAAGATGTGGCAGAATTAATTGGTAAAAATCCAAATCTGCTCGTACTCGGTTGCAAGCCACAACAACTTGCCGAACTTCCCCCCGAAATAGCAAGATCGACAGAGGGGATGATCATTCTTTCCATCATGGCAGGCATTACTCTTACTCGATTAAAAAGTGCCTTTCCTCTTTCGCGGAACATCGTACGATCGATGCCGAATACTCCCGGTCAAATCGGTGCGGGAATTACAGGTTTCTTATTCGACTCTAATCCCACGGAGGTGGATCGCACTACGATTCAGAATGTACTCTCTTCCTTAGGACAGGTGAGGGAGGTAACAAATGAAATAGATATTGATCGGGTTACAGCAATTAGTGGAAGCGGCCCCGCCTATCTTTTTGAATTTGCCTGCGCGTTGGAGCAGGCAGGAAAGGAAATTGGTTTGGAGACTGAACTCGCCAAGGATCTTGCTCTTCACACAATTGTGGGTGCTGCAAAGTTAATGGAACAAAGCAACAACCATCCAGAAGAATTAAGAAATCAAGTTACCTCACCCAATGGCACGACTCAGGCGGCATTAGAAAGTTTTGCAGAGGACCAGCTTAGAGAGATCGTACAACGGGCAGCTCAGGCAGCCCGTGATCGTTCAATCGAATTATCCAATGCATGATTTAAAGGACGGTGTAACCATTGTTACGGGGGGAGCAGGATTAATTGGGAGTGCTACAATTTGGGGAATTAATAACCAAAATCTTCAAAATGTATGGTTAGTTGATTGGGTGGAGGAGGAGTCACTCAAACAAAAGAACTTAGATAATTTACAATATCAAAGATTTCTCGATGCCAAAGTGTTTCGGGAATTAATCCGAGAAAAAAGTGATGACTTGTCAGAGGTAAAAACGATTATCCACCTCGGTGCCTGTTCCAGCACAACAGAGACCAATAAGGCATACCTTGAGGATAACAACTTTCTCTATACCCAGGAAATCTGCGAATGGTCCCTGGACTCAAATGTTCGCTTTATATATGCATCATCCGCCGCAACTTATGGGGATGGCTCAGCCGGCATGGATGATCAGGATGAAGATATAGAAAAATTAGTTCCCCTTAATCTTTATGGATGGTCTAAGCACAACTTTGATTTACTGGCGAAAGAAAGAGGCTGGCTTGATCGCATAACCGGACTCAAATATTTTAATGTTTATGGACCTAATGAGGAGCATAAAGGAGATATGCGATCAGTGGTAAGCAAAGCATACCAACAAATTGCTCAAACCGGAAAAATGAGCCTCTTTAAAAGCCACCGGCCCGAGTATAAGGATGGAGAACAAAAAAGAGATTTCCTCTACATAAAAGACGCAGTGCAAATGACTCTTTGGCTCGCACAAAACGAAAAGGCTACCGGATTATTTAATCTGGGAAATGGCTTGGCAAGAACTTGGCTCGACCTGGGAATATCCATTTTTTCTGCGCTTAAAAAAGATGCCCAAATCGAATTCGTGGAAATGCCCGAAAATTTACGGGATAAATATCAATACTTTACCCAAGCAAAAATCGAAAAGCTTCGCAATCAAGGCTATATACATGACCTGTTTTCCTTAGAGGAAGCCGTGGGAGACTATGTATCCAATTATTTGATACCCGATCTAAAATTGGGCAACTAGAACCTTTTCAAAGTTAATCTTTTACCTGGTAACGGTGTGCCCAAATCTCGCGACAAGATGCAATCAATTCTTTCATTCTTTTTGGGGTAATTGCCTGCTTAGGATCGTCGCCGATTCCTCTTGCGGGATCAATATGGGATTCGATACACAATCCGTCTGCACCATAGGCAATTGCAGACAAAGAACAGGCCAGGACATATTCGGCATGTCCGACGCTATGAGACGGGTCGACAATCACAGGTGCCCAGGTTCGGTTTTTCAGTAATGGAGTGATCGATTCATCCGGATGATTTCGGTACCCATCAAGTGCAGGCGTTGTACCCCGTGGACAAAGCATCACATTAGGATTTCCCTCTGCGACCAAATATTCAGCTGCTGCAATAAATTCATTGGGGGATGCAACATGACGCCCACGTTTTAATAAAACACCAGAACCAGTTCCGGCAGATAGCTTTCCGATTTCCTTAAGCAAAGAATAATTGAGTGCGTTCCGAGTTCCAACCTGTAAGATATCCACTTGTGCTTCCATCGCGATTGTTAGCTGTTCGGAGTCCATTACTTCAACATCTATAGGCAAACCTGTTTCCTCACGCGCCTGGATAATAATTTCAATTGCTTTATTGTCCCCCTGATAGGAGTAAGGATTAGTTCTCGGTTTCCACACGCCCCCACGCAAAGCATTTACCCCTGCCTCCTTGAGGGCATGTGCGGTATCAATGTACAAACTGGGTTCATTAGGATCGATGGTACAGGGTCCGCCAATAATAAAAGGGGAATCTTTTCCAACTGTAGAAATTCCTACTGAACTTGGTGATCAGATAAAGCAGACCGACGATCCATTAATTTATAGGGGGACTCGATTGCATCAACTTTTCGAATATAGGAAAGGCCCGCAATTCTCTTAAACATAAGAGCATGAGTTTCATCGCCCAAAATAGCATAAACACATTGATTGTGACCTTGAATCTCTAAGATATTACAATCGAATTCACTTACGATCTTCTCGATTTCTTTGATTTGCTTAGAATCCAACTTACTCGCCTTAGGAATGATCATCATTAACAATTGTCAGTTATTGTAAGATCGATCAAGTTTTTGATTAAGAAATTTTAATCAAAACCAATCGAAATATAATAATTTTCGATAAATAGAATAATTAGTTTCTCGTCGAGAACTCTAATTAAAATTTAGTTTACTCTAGCTTTCGACTTGTTCTTCCCTTCAAATTGAAATGTAGTTAGTGATGAGTATTTTGATTTCTACAAGTAAAGAAAGTTTCCTTTTCAAACTAACCGTCGGATTACTTGCACTATTCATTCTAGGATGTGAGCAAGAAATCGAAGTGGAACAAGTTGAAGAACCCACTCAATTTGCAGTTGTCGATTTAATTCAGCAAAAATCTTATTGGGAAGGTTCTGAGTCCGAATTCGAGAATTCCTTTCAAGTGGAGGAAGATGGAAATATTAAATCGAAAGAAAATGATTCCTCCTTTTCTGGCTACATCAAAATTCGAGCGAGGAACGGAACGATAATTTCCATGAAAAGTTATACCAATAATGTACCCGATGGTGATTTTTTTGATTGGTACGATAACGGAAAATTAAAATATAAGGCCCAATACAAAATGGGAGAAAAACATGGATACTTTTATATATGGACCAAGAAAGGGGATGTATATTCACAAAAGTATTTCCAGAATGGAATGGAAGATTTTGGTCGTTTTGAAAATGAAGGGGCCTCCGAATCAGGGAAAAGCATGGCTTCTTTGGAATTAGCAGAATGGGAGGGAAACGGTATCGAATTCTACACTAAATTTGCGGGTGATCCAAAGCGGGGCGGATTACTGCATATACGGGAAACCGAAGAACTTTATACCGGTGTGATTACTGCACTCGATGACAGCGGTAAGAAAGAAGCCGTCCTTCGGTATTCAAACGGGAAATATGACGGAAGGATTTCGAAGTGGGATGAAAATGGAAATCTAAATCACGAAGCAGAATATAGTAAGGGAGAACTAGTACAAATTACCCTCAAGAATGGCAAACCCTTTGACCCTAATGAAATTATTGACCTGTCCGCAGAAGGTTCAACAGTGAGTCAGCTTTTCGAATAGTCAGCCTCGTTACCAATATTTGGTAAATGGACCGCAGGGCTAATCTTCCAACTCGTACTGTTTAATCTTATTTCTCAAGGGTTCTCACATTTAGTCCTAATTTCTCTGCTGCATGAGTCCGGTTTCCATCGCAAGCTTTTAAAGTATTCTGAATGTGCTTTCGCTCGACTTCCTCCATCGATTCAATTTCTCCCTCATCATTATTGCCAAGAGTTTTCGCAACAGAAGGTGACGAATGGGAAGTTTGATGAAGCCCCAGTAAATCGGCTTCAATTTGCTTCCCCTTGTCAGCTAAAATAACGGCCCGTTCCACTGCATTTTCTAACTCCCTTACATTGCCAGGCCAATTATGAGACTCGATCGCCTTTTCACAATTAGTAGAAAAAGAAATTTCATCCACTCCGTGCTTTCTAGCATGCCTTGCTAAAAAAGAATTCCCCAAAAGCAAAATATCTGTGGAACGATCGCGAAGAGGTGGCACTTCGATAGGGAACACATTCAAACGATAATATAAATCTTCCCTAAAGTTTCCCTTTTTCACCTCTTCCATTAAATCTCGATTGGTAGTGGCAAGGACTCGAACTTTCACCTGAATAGTCTTGTTCCCCCCCACCCGTTCAAATTCTTTTTCCTGTAATACTCGAAGAAGCTTGGCTTGTAAGGCAGGCGCAATCTCACTAATTTCGTCCAAAAGAATGGTTCCTCCATCCGCTAACTCAAATCGCCCCTCCCTTCTCTCTGTTGCACCAGTAAAAGAACCCTTCTCATGTCCAAAAAACTCACTCTCCATAAGAGTTTCTGAAATCGCCGCACAATTGACCCGAATGTAGGGTTGTTTTGCGAGCATACTGTTGCGGTAGAGTTCTCTGGCAACCAACTCCTTACCTGTGCCATTTTCACCCGTAATCAAAACACTGGCCTCAGTCTTAGCGACCTTATCAACTAAATTCTTGAGTTTGTGTACCGGTTCACTCTCACCAATTATGTCAGATGAGCGAGAATCGCTTTCCTCCACATAATATTTGGTTACCATTCGCATCTTGTCAAAGGAAGCAACCTTATCCACCACCACCTCAATCTGCTCAAAAGAAAATGGCTTCACCACATAATCAAAAGCCCCCATCTGCATACAGGAAACAGCAGATTCAACCGATCCATAACCGGTCATCATGACCACCATGGGAGCCTCAGTCTTGGCGGTAATCTCTTCCAACAGATCTGTCCCCTCACCATCTGGTAGACGAAGGTCCAGGAATACCAAGTCAAAAGAATCCCGAGACAAAATCTTACGCGCCCCCTTCAAATCTGAAGCAGAAGCAACCGAATAACGCTTATTCCGTAACTGCGTCTCCAACGCCTTACGAATCATCATCTCATCATCTACAACAACTATTTTTTCAATTGCCATTTATAACATAACCTAATTTAAAACATTATTTATGTCGATCATGATTCTATTGTAATTAATCGCATCTACTTTAGGCATAGTTAATGCTTAATATTTTTCATCTCTTTGGTCAATTGACTCAATGCATTCAGATTCTTTTTCCAATTATGGATAAATTATCGTGCGGTAGCCTACACTAATTTCTCCAATAAAAATTCGCTTAATTCTTAAATAAAATTCAATTGAGTAATCTTTTTGCAATTAAAAATCACTACCAAATTTCTCTCACCAATGCTTGGAATATGATAAATTGGGATTTAGTAAAGAACTTATCTGATGATTTAAAATCTGCATGGAAATCGGGAAAACAGGTTTTTATTTGTGGCAATGGTGGAAGTGCTACAAATGCTAACCACTTGGCCAACGATTTCCTCTATGGCATTTCACCGAAAGACGGAAAGGGAATGAAGGTCCATTCTTTGTGTGCAAATATTGCCGTCAATACCTGTTTAGCCAATGACACTGGATATGAAAATATCTTTTCTAATCAGCTCAGCACTCTAGCAGAATCAAAAGATATTCTCATTGTCTTTTCGGGAAGCGGCAATTCCCCAAATGTTGTCGAAGCCCTCCTTAAAGCACATGACATGGGAATGAAAACTCACGCCATTCTTGGCTTTGACGGAGGCAAATGCAAAGAACTGGTTGACAATCCAATTCACATACCAATCGACAATATGCAGATCGCGGAAGACTTTCAAATGATGATCGGGCATATCATTATGATGGACCTGAAGGAAAGTAACTAAAGAATGGGTAACCGAATAGTTGTTATCGGCAGCAATTCTTTTTCTGGGGCAAGCCTCATTAAGGAGGCACTCGAACAAGGCCACGAAATTCTAGGTATTAGTCGCTCGCCTGAAAACAAATCATGCCTCCTTCCCTACAATTGGAGTACCAAAGACCGCTTTCAGTTTCGACAATTGGACCTAAATGAGCACACAGCCGAAATCATTAACGAGATCAAAAACTTCGATGCCACTCATGTCATAAACTTCGCTGCTCAGGCCATGGTTGCCGAAAGTTGGCAAAACCCCGACCATTGGTACCAAACAAATGTTGTGGCAAATGTCAGATTACACGATCAATTAAGACATATAAATTCCCTGCGGAAATACGTCCATGTATCGACCCCCGAAGTCTACGGTTCATGCTCGGGGCTTGTCGATGAGAGCCATCTCTTTTCCCCAAGCACCCCTTATGCAACCTCGCGGGTTGCTTGTGATATGCACCTGCTAAACTTTTTCAAAAACTATGATTTTCCAGTTGTTTTTACGCGAGCTGCCAATGTTTATGGTCCTGGACAGCAACTTTACCGCATAATACCGAGGACGATTTTATGTATCAAGCTCGGGAAAAAACTCCAACTCCACGGAGGAGGAAAATCACTTCGCTCCTTCATTCACATCCGTGATGTTGCTGAAGCCACTTTGGACATTGCCGCCAAAGCCTCTCCACCTAATGCTTTTCATCTTTCGACTGACCAGCATGTCTCGATACGGAATCTTGTAGAATTGATATTTATTAAAATGGGTGCGGATTTCGAAAAATTGGTTGAAGCGAGCCACGACAGACCGGGTAAAGACGACGCCTATTTGCTGGATAGCTCCAAAGCAAAGAAAGAATTTGATTGGGAGCCGAAAGTTTCTCTGGAAGAGGGCATCGAAGAGACCATTGATTGGGTGCAAAATAATTTCGATGACTTGATCAAAGGCCCCATGGAGTACATTCATAAAATATAATGAGCAGTAAATTTATCGTTACCGGAGGATGCGGTTTCGTGGGGCACCCTCTCACGATCGCCCTGCTCGAACTCGGTCATCAAGTCCGAGTCATAGATGCCATGTGGTTTGGCAATCACCTGTCGGATCACGAAAACCTAGAGATCATTGAATCCGATATCAGGAATCTAGAGGAGTCCTGCTTCGAAGGAGTTGACACCGTTTTTCATTTGGCAAATGTCGCCAACGATCCATGCAGTGACCTCAACTCGAAGTTAAATTGGGAAGTCAACGCCTTGGCGAGCATGCAACTGGTGGAGATGGCGATCAAAAAGAAAGTCAGACAGTTCGTCTTCGCAAGCTCAGGAAGCGTCTACGGAGTCAAGGAAGAACCCTTGGTTACCGAAGAGCTTTCGCTCGTTCCAATCTCCGACTACAACAAAACAAAGATGATCAGCGAACGCGTCCTGCTTAGCTATGCGGACAAAATTCTGATATCTTGCATTCGGCCGGCCACGGTTTGCGGATACTCGCCGCGGATGAGATTGGATCTTTCTGTGAATATGCTCACAATGCAAGCTCTGACCAATCAAAAAATTACAGTTTTCGGAGGGAATCAAACCCGTCCTAACATCCATATCAAGGATTTGGTTTCAGTCTACCTTCACACCTTGGCAAACCCTGAAAAAATGGCTGGAATATTCAACGCAGGTTTCGAAAACCTCTCCATTATGGAAATCGCGGAAAGGGTAGTGCGCCATGTTCCTGCGGAAATTATCGTTACCGAATCAAACGACCCCCGTTCATACAGGCTTTCCTCTCAAAAGTTACTTGATACTGGTTTTGCTTCGGCAAGCAGCGTGGAGGAAGGGATATTGGAAGTCATCGAGGCTTTCAAATCGGGAAATCTCGCTATGGAAGAGAAATGCTTCAACGTCAAAACTATGGTTCGCCTTATTGGAGAAAACCGAATCGAGGCATAGGCTGACTTCCGCTCTTATTTCATGTCAACAAATTCGAAAATAGTTTCTTTTGACGAAATTCCTGCAGTAGTCCTGAAGGAAAAGGAAAGCGGGAACAAAATCGTTCAATGCCATGGAACCTTTGACTTGATTCATCCCGGCCACATTATTCATTTTGAAGAATCAAAAGGAATGGGTGACAAGCTTATCGTGACGGTCACTGGCGAGAAGTTTGTCAACAAGGGACCCGGGCGACCCTATTTCAATGACGAACTGCGGCTCAAGTCCCTCGCCGCTCTTGAATCTGTCGATTATGTTGCGATCATACCCTACCCCGCCGCCGTCGAAGCAATTGAAGCCGTAAGACCTGACATTTACTGCAAAGGCAAGGAATATGAAAATGCACAAGACGATGTCACCGGCAACATGGCCGATGATGTCAAAACAGTAAAGGCAACCGGTGGAGTCATCCGCTACGCAGGCTCAGTGGTCTTCTCTTCCACCAAGCTTTTGCATCGTAATTTCTGTACCCAAGCCCCGGAGGTCAAATCCTTCTGCCAGTCCATCTCTGAGAGATATAAAACCAGCGAACTTCGCGACATGGTTGATTCCTTTGCCGAACTCAAGGTACTTATTATAGGTGATATTATTTTTGATGAATATGAAACTGTGCAGGTTCAAGGTTTAACTTCAAAGAATCAGATTATTTCAGGAAGACATCTTTACAGTAACCAACAAGCAGGTGGAGCTTTGGCCGTATACAGGCACGCATTAAACTTCACTCAAAATGTTCAATTCATAAGCGTGATTGGTACTGAACCGTGGGTCGAAAAAGAAATTCGTAAATTTGTAAGTGTGGATCATGACAAAATCATTCGATGCGATGAGTTTACAAGTGTTCGTAAGCTTCGATTTGTAGAACTTTTCAGAGATGGGAATACACTTAACAAGCTCTTTTCAGTAAATTATTTAAACGAATCTGAGATTTCCACATCAGCAGAAACAAAAGTTCTCGATTCAATTGATAAGATTATTCAAAATTTCGATTTGATACTTGTGATGGATTTCGGTCATGGTCTAATGACTCGAAAAATCCGAGAGTTCGTGCAGGAGAAAGCCCCTTTTCTTTCCCTGAATTGCCAAACCAACAGCTACAACCATGGTTACAACATAATTGACAGACAATATACCAGAGCTGACTCTTTTTCTCTAGATGAAGCCGAAATCAAGCTATCCTGTGGATTAAATAAACCAAATTTCACCCAAGAACTAACAAAACTCAAGAATCGACTTGATTCCAAGTACTGCTGGCTTACCCGCGGTTCGGTTGAGACGATTGGAATCGGAGTCGACGAGCAAGAATCACGATGCCCTCCTTTTGAAAATGATCCCGTTGACCCAGTTGGAGCAGGTGATGCATTCTGCACTCTCGCTTCACTCGCTGCCGCGAAAGGATTACCTGTCGACGCTAGTACTTATCTAGCACAGATGGCTGGAGCTCAAGCCGTCAAAATCATAGGCAATTCAGAGGCCATCAAGAAGGCCAATTTGCTAAAGGCAGTGCAAACCATGATTAATTTCTAACTCCTTACTTGAACTCGAGAGCTACCACTGAAAACATAGATATACCCGAAGGAGAATTTGGTTCATTGGTTGCCATCGCAGCTAGAATACGCGGAAGAATCATACAACTTTCCCATCAGGCCAGAACCCCGCATTTGGGTAGCTCCCTTTCTTTTGTCGAACTTCTCGTATACCTGTACTGGGACTTCCTGAAAATCTACCCTGAAATCGTAAAAGATCCTAGCAGGGACCGTTTTGTTTTGAGCAAGGGGCATGGTATTACGACTCTCTATGCAGTCTTGGCAGAGAGAGGATTCTTCTCCCCGGAACTCTTTCAAAATTACGCTCAGGTAGACTCGCCATTGCCCGAGCATCCTTCTCCCCGTTGCGTGCCCGGAATAGAGGCAGCAACTGGTTCACTAGGCCATGGGCTTTCAATTGCCACAGGTATTGCATTAGCCTCCAAAATGAATGCCATCGATTACAATGTTGTTTGCCTTTTGAGTGATGGAGAGTGTAACGAGGGCTCTACTTGGGAAGCCGCCCTTTTAGCTCCAGCACATAATCTAGACAACCTTATAGCCATCATAGACTTCAACAAATGGCAGGCCACCGGACGAAGCGCGGAAATCACAGCACTCGAACCGCTCAAGGAAAAATTCGAGGCCTTTGGCTGGAACAGCATCCGCATTGATGGGCATGAGTTTCGCCAAATTAAATCCGCTTTGGCAACGGCCAAAAAATCAGACAAGCCCTTCGCCATCATTGCCGACACGGTCAAAGGCAAGGGAATCAAAATGATGGAGGACGACAACAACTGGCATTACCGTATTCCTTCTAAGGATGAAGTGGATTCCGCTTTTGAGGAGCTTGGAATCAAAGCACTTTAGAAAATGCGAAACGCTTTTGCAGATGAAATTACCCAAATTGCCAAATCGGACCCCTCGGTCGTTTTGCTGTCAGGGGACATCGGCAACAGGCTTTTTGACAAATACAAGGAAAGCAACCCAGAAAGGTTCGTCAATTGCGGCGTGGCCGAAGCAAATATGGTCACCATGGGTTCGGGCTTGGCAATGAGCGGAATGAAGCCGGTTGCCTACACGATCGCTTCCTTTCTCATTTACCGGGCCTTTGAGCAAATTAGAGTCGACCTCTCTTACCACGATGCGGCCGTCCTTTTGGTTGGAGTGGGAGGAGGGCTCTCCTATGCCTCAAACGGATCGACCCATCACACGCTTGAGGACATCGCCCTCATGAGGAGTTTGCCCAACATGCAGGTGATCTGCGCTGGCGACCCGCTTGAGGTACGTGCGGCTACAAAGGCTTTTTTCAAGGACCCCAAGCCCACCTACTTGAGAATAGGCAAAAAAGGAGAAGCTCCCGTTCACGAAAAAAAACTCGATGATTTCGAGGTAGGCAAATCCATTTGCTTGAAGCGTGGCCAATCCGTTGCCCTTCTTGCCACAGGCAACATGCTTCCAAATTGCTCCTCGGTCACTAATGAACTCGAAGAACGCGGAATTTCTTCATCCCTTTACAGTTTCCATACCGTCAAACCCCTCGATAAGGAATGTCTTGAAGAAATTTTCGCCGGGCATCAATACGTCATAACCGTCGAAGAGCATGGCAGGCTTGGCGGATTCGGTTCGGCAGTAGCGGAATGGCTCGCCAGTCAAAAACAGCCCGGGGCAAGGCTCCTTACCCTGGGAACGCCTGATCAGTTCCTGCTCTACACCGGCAATCAGGAAGAAGCCCGGAAGAAGTGCGGATTGGACAAAGCGGGTTTGCTCGAACAAATCACGGACTTCATTGGTCCGGTCTGAAAGATTCAATCACCATGGCCTACATAGATTTCATTTCCCTGATCCACAAGTCCACCACTCGCGACTATGTCGCAAGGGTGACCGAATACCCCAAGGCAAAAGCAGCCGAAAAGGCGAAAACTTGGGGGTACGACTATTGGGACGGAGACCGTCGCTGGGGTTATGGAGGAATGACCTACGATGGTCGTTGGCTGAAGGTTGCCAAAGCCATGGCGGAACATTATGACATCAAGCACGGGGACAAAATCCTGGACGTCGGTTGCGGGAAGGGGTTCCTCATGCATGACTTCACCTTGGCCGTTCCCGGCGTTGAAGTTTTCGGTCTGGATATTTCCGAATATGCCAAAACCCATTCAAAAGAGGAAATCAGCGAGTCAATTACAATTGGAAACGCAAGCAATCTTCCA
>JGI20157J14317_10002161_pt1 | contig 17166 bp, 16 predicted proteins | sample COG_07_FD_14317 | JGI IMG/M metagenome (IMG submission 14317)
AATCAGTAAGTTTTAATAGTACAAAAAAAGTTTTAAATTACGCAGATGAGATGTTTTACTTGTTTAATGTTTCTTATTCAAAATTATCTTCATTTATACCGATAAATGATAAGCAAATTAAATACATGAAAGAAAAATTTCTTTCATTTATAAATCCAGAATTTATAAAGTTTACGTTAGATAATAAAGGCAAACTAATTGGGTTTGCAGTTATAATGCCCTCATTTGCTAAACCATTACAAAAAGCTAACGGTAAGTTATATCCGTTTGGATTATTCCATTTACTACATGCTAAGATATTTCCGAAAAATGTCACTCTTTTTTTAATNGGTGTACACCCTGATTATCAAAATAAAGGNGTTACAGCAGTGCTTTTTNATTCACTTTTAAAAACATTAAAAAATAAAGATATTAAGGAATGTATAAGGACGCCTGAACTAAAAGATAACACAGCAATTAGTAATCTCTGGAAAAACTTTAATCCTGTAACATATAAGACTAGATGCACATTTGTAAAGGACTTAATTAATCCATAGTAGGTAAATCCTCAGAAAGTTTTTTATAAACTCCTGACAATAGCCTTTCTCTTATTGAAGAAAATGCTTTAAGAGTAACTTGAATGTCTTCAGAATTGTGAGAAGCAGTAGGGATTAACCTNAGAAGAATTAAACCTTTAGGAATAACTGGATAGATAACAGTTGAACAAAATACTCCATAATTCTCTCTCAAATCTTTAACCAAGGCAAATGCTTCAGGAACTGTGCCGTTTAGATAAACAGGAGTTACACAACTTTGAGTTGACCCAAGGTCAAAACCTTTTTCTTTTAAACCAGATTGTAATTCATAACGTTATCCCATAGTTTTTGTTTAATTTCAGGTTTAGTCTTGATTAATTCTAACCTTTTCAATGCACCAACAACTAATTGCATTTGTAAAGATTTGGCAAACACTTGGGATCTTAGGTTGTATTTCAAAAAATCAATAACTTCCTTATCAGCTGCAATAAAGGCTCCAGTACTAGCCAACGATTTAGCAAAGGTTGCAAAGTAAACATCAATATCATCTTGAACTCCTTGCTCTTCTCCAGCACCTGCTCCAGTTTTACCGAGAGTTCCAAAGCCATGAGCATCGTCAACTAATAATCTAAAGTTAAACTTTTCTTTTAAAGCAACAATCTCTTTTAACTTACCTTGTTCACCTCTCATACCAAAAACACCTTCTGAAATAACTAAAATACCACCACCAGTGATTTCGGCCATTTTAGTAGCTCTTCCAAGATTTTTTTCAAGACTTTCAATATCATTATGCTTATAAGTAAATCTTTTACCCATATGAAGTCTAACACCGTCAATAATGCATGCATGTGAATCTACGTCGTAAACAATAATATCATTTTTAGATACTAATGAGTCTATTGTTGACATAATACCTTGATAACCAAAGTTTAGTAAATATGCAGATTCTTTATTTACAAATTCAGCTAATTCATCTTGAAGCTTTTCGTGTAAATCAGTATGTCCAGACATTAATCTAGCACCCATTGGATAAGCAGACCCGTATTTTAATGCAGCTTCTGCATCAACCTTTCGAACTTCAGGGTGGTTAGCTAAACCTAAATAATCATTAACACTCCATGTTATAACTTCTTTTCCTTGAAATTTCATTCTATTGAAATAGCTCCTTCTAGTTTAGGGAAAGCAAAGTAACCTTCAGCAATTGAAGCCCATTTACCTAGAGGGCCTTTGTCATTATAAATTCTTTCAAATAAATCTCTCATTAATAAATTATTTTATGTACTGAATTTTTTCAATAGTTTTTTCATGTTCACTGTCAAAAAATCCTTGAGTTTCCATCCATTTATCACTATAAATTTTACTTAAATACCTAGATCCATGATCTGGAAAAATTATAACAATTAAGTCATCTGACTTAAATTCATTTTCTAAATCAAATTGCTTTACTGCTTGAACAGCAGCTCCGCTAGTATATCCAACAAACAATCCTTCAGATTTAGCTAACTCTCTAGCAGTATGTGCACTATCCTCATCTTTTACTTTCATAAACTTATCAATAAGATCAAAGTTTGTAGCTGAAGGTATAAGGTTTTTACCTAGACCTTCTATTCTGTAAGGGTAAATTTCCTTTTCATCAAACTCCTTGGTTTCATGGTATTTTTTTAAAACAGACCCATAAGCATCAACTCCTAATATTTTAATATTTGGGTTCTTTTCTTTTAAAAATTTAGAAACCCCTGAAATTGTTCCACCGGTTCCACTACATGCTACTAGGTGAGTAATTTTTCCTTTAGTCTGTGTCCAAATTTCTGGGCCAGTAGTTTTGTAATGCGCCTCAATATTTAAATCATTAAAGTATTGATTAATATATACAGAACCTTTAATTTCTTGATGTAATCTTTTTGCAACTTCATAATAAGATCTTGGATCATCAGCGCTAACATTTGCTGGACAAACATAAACTTTAGCACCCATAGTTTTTAGCATATCAATTTTATCGGAAGAAGATTTAGAACTTACGGCTAAAATACAATCATAGCCTTTAATTATACTTATCATTGCGATACTAAAACCTGTATTACCAGAAGTTGTTTCAATGATCGTATCACCAGGTTTAATTATCCCCTTTCTTTCTGCTTCCTCTATAATAAATAAAGCTATTCTATCTTTAGAAGAATGACCAGGATTAAAAGACTCTAATTTTGCGTAAAAGTTGCCTTTAAAACTTGAAGTTATATTGTTTAATTTCACAAGAGGAGTATCTCCTATTAATTGTAAAACGTTACTAAATACTGATTTGTGTTTTTTCATCTATATTATAAACATAATTATGTTACATAATTCAACTTTAAACAATAACAACCAGCAAAAATAAGTGTTTTTTTTTAAATGACACGAAATACTATCTTATTTATAGAAAAATTCAATGAAATCAAAAATTAGTTATTGTATTAATAAGTTTATAGGGATTTAATTGATGATATAAAGTATTCGTGATGATTATTGGTATAGTTTAAATGAGTAACCAGCCTTAACTTGTTGCTTCCCATGGAAATTAGTTTAATATTTAATTTATTTAGTTTTTTTATAAAAGAAAACTCATTTATATCTCCTTGAAGTTGGAAAATAACAATATTAGTTTCAATCTTTTCTACGGATTTAACAAATTTAGATTTCTTTAAAACTTCTCCGATTTCCTTTGCCTTTTTATGATCTTCTGACAATCTTTCAATATTATTATCAAGAGCATATAAACCTGCATTTGCCAAATACCCAGCTTGTCTCATACCACCGCCTAAAATCTTTCTAATTCTCAAAGCATTATTCATAATGTTTTTGTCCCCTATCAACACAGAACCTATAGGACAACCTAAGCCTTTACTTAGACATACTGAAATTGTATCAAAAATTTTACCGATTTCTAATGGGTTATCTCCATTAGCAATCAAAGCATTCCATATTCTAGCACCATCTAGATGCATTCCTAAATTATTTAATTTAGCAATCTTTTTAATTTGTTTAAGTTCATTTATATTCCAACAAGCACCTCCTCCTTTATTTGTTGTGTTTTCGACTGCAATAAGACTAGATAATGGACTATGATAAAAGTCTTTTGGATTAATTGAATCAGCAGCTTGTTTAGCATTAAACATACCTCTTTCCCCATTAATTAAATTAAAGGATACTCCACTATTAAAAGAGGCTCCACCACCCTCATAATTATAAATATGTGAGTACTTATCACAAATAATCTGTTCACCAGGGTTTGTATGTAATTTTATAGCAGTTTGATTTGCCATTGTTCCTGAGGGAAAAAACATCCCGACATCTTTTCCAAAAATTGAAGCAACTTTATTCTGTAATTGATTAACAGTAGGATCTTCTCCATAAACATCATCTCCAACATTTGAGTCCATCATAAACTCAAGCATACCTTTACTAGGAACTGTTACTGTATCACTCCTTAAGTCTACTATCATGTTTAGTCAATTAAGTTACAAAGTGTAGACCCTATAGGTGAACCATCTGGTATTTTAGGACTACTTGTTAATTCAAATAATTCAGGTTTGGTATTGAATTTCCTTATAGTATTTAAATATTCCATACTATATCTGTTTTTATTTTTTTTAGATGCAAGAAGTTGAGAAATATTTGTAATTTCTTTGTTGGCTACGGCCTTTACTTGAAAATATGATTTTTTATTTGAAGCTAAATTAAATAAAAACTTAAGATAGTTATTGTTTATGACTTGTTGATTTTCATATATATAATTATCAGAGTTTTCAATATTGTATTTATATTCTGTTTTAAAAGTATTGCTAGTCAAAGCGGATAACAAGTAATGTAAATTCATATTCTGCAATGAATTATTGGATAAGCTACTCTGCACCACTAACCTATTCATTCTTTCTGGGTTTAGCAATAATGATAAAGACATTTCACTGGCAGTAGAAACAGCGCTAAATGGATCAAAACTCACGCCAGTCATGCTTTTAAATGACTCTCTTGTTCTTGGGTAATTATAAGCTCTAGGAGGAAATAACTCTAATTTTGATTTAGGAATAGCTAAATTTTCAACCTTTAATGTTTTAAGTAAAGATATTAGCGCTTTATTTTGCCTATCAAAAGAAACATTTTCCACGATAGTTTGATTATCATCTCTGGTAGCATAGTTATAATCAAGTCCAGCAATTAATTTAACAACTGCTTCAGTTTGATATCTATGTAAAAAATATAAAGGAACAAAAACATCTTCAAGCTTGCTATATGTTTCATAAGATTTAATATTGAATTTAGAAAAATCCTTTATAGCTTTATCTCTAACTGCCAATATATTATTTAATCCTTTTACGACATCATTTTCGTTGTCCCATAAATGAGCATTTGCATGTGCGCCACTTTTGGATCTAGCATCCGAGTCAGTTATAAATCTTAAACCATCATTATAAGCATTTTCTAAAATATTATTTAATTCAACTTTTTCGTCTTCAGAATTAAACTCTGAATAACTATAAGCAACAGAAACCTTATCCCAGTCTCCAATTCCTACAGCATAAGCTTCACTTAAGTCAATTTCATCGTTGGTAATTTTAATTAATGGATGTGGATAATCCATTACTGATGAACGATTGTTAGTGCTAGCAGCAAAATTATGAGCAAAACCAATTGTATGACCAACTTCATGAGCACTTAATTGTTTAATTCTAGCAATTGCCATTTTTAACATAGGGTCATTATTGTTATCGTCAACAAAAGGCTTTGACAATAATGCTTGTGCGATTAAAAAATCTTGTCTAATTCTTAAACTTCCCAAACTTACATGGCCTTTTATAATTTCACCAGTTCTTGGGTCAACAACACTAGCTCCGTAACTCCAACCTCTTGTAGATCTATGAACCCATTGAATCACGTTGTATCTACAATCCATGGGGTCCGCATCTTCTGGTAATATTTTTACTTGAAAAGCATTTTTAAAACCAATAGCTTCATAAGCCTCGTTCCACCAACTTGCACCCTCAATTAAAGCTGATCTGACAGGCTCAGGAGTTCCGGGGTCTAAGTAATAAATAATTGGCTCTTTAGCTTCACTGTACTCGAGATTAGGATCGATTTTTTCTAATCTATGACGAGTAATGTACTTTTTTGTTATCTCATCCTCAACAGGTGTTGCATAATCCATAAAAGAAATAGCTAGGGCACCACTTCTTGGATCAAATTCTCTTGGTTTATATTCACTATCTGGAAGTTCTATAAAGGAATGATGTTGAACAACAGAAACAAGTGATGGGTCTGGTGAAACTCCACTTGTTATAAGATTGCCTGTTGGTTTTCCTGAAAACGTAAGTAATGCTTCAAATTCAGAATTTTTTGGAAAAGATTTTGTGTGGTTTAGTTCTATAGCACTTTTTGTTTTATCAATCTTGTAAACTCCTTGTTTAGCTAGTTTTAATCTATCAGCGACTCCATGCTTATCTTGCATTAAAAATGATGTAAAATCAATTAAATATTTGTTATCGTTAGTCTCTAAGATTTTAAAACCATAAATAACAGATTTAGCAAAAGCTTCTCTAATACTATTTTCTTCTGCTTTATTTGTAGTGATTGCTCTAAATGATAAATTTGGTTGAATCAAGAGTAATTTATTACCTGCTTTTTGAAAACTAACTAATCTTTCGTTTCCTAGTTGCCCTCTATCTAAACCAATATCATTTGATCCTATTCCGGTAGCAAGTGAATTTATATAAAGAAAATCTGAATCTAAATTTTCAACCTCAAGATAAATTTTATCTGTTGAAGCGTCGTAGTAGAAATCAAAAAAACCTTCAAACTTCTCTAATTTTTTATCTAAAATAGATTGTGAAAAGCCACTAAAAAATAATAAAAAAGCAATGAGTTGTATTAAATTTTTCATGATGAAATATATTTATTATAAAAATAATGAATAATTTTTTCTAAAAAATAACAAAAACAGAAATAAATAATTTTTTTGACAAACTTTATAATAGTAGTTTAGCTAAAAATTATAAGCAAAATAAATGATTACTACAGATCAATTTAGAAATCTTCAAGATCGCCTTGGTGCGTTAAGGAGGTATCTTTGACTTAGATGTTAAAAAAATTCAAATTCAAAATCAAGAAGAAAAGACTTTTGATCCAAACTTTTGGAACGATTCAAAAGCTGCTGAAATTTTACTAAAAGAACTTCGGGTTAACAAAAAATGGCTAGAAGATTATAATAATCTTGAAGATCAAATCAATGATATAGAAGTTTTAATGGAATTTTATAAGCAAGGAGAATCGACAGAAAATGAAATTATTGAAAATTATAAGTCTTGTTTAGATTTTCTTGAGGAATTAGAATTCAAAAATATGCTCTCTGAAAAAAGTGATAGCATGAGTGCTGTTCTTCAAATTACTGCTGGGGCTGGAGGAACAGAGAGCTGTGATTGGGCTCAAATGCTAATGAGGATGTATGTCATGTATTGTCAAAAAAACAACTTCAAGCTTACAGAATTAAATTTACAAGATGGGGATGTTGCCGGTATAAAAACAGTAACTCTTCAAATTGAGGGGGGTTTTTCTTTTGGCTGGCTTAAAGGAGAAAATGGAGTACACAGATTAGTCAGAATTTCTCCATTTGATAGCAATGCCAAAAGACACACTAGTTTTGCTTCAGTATACGTATATCCATTAGTTGATGATTCTATTGAAATCGAAATTAATCCTGCTGATATTGAAATTACAACAGCAAGATCTAGTGGAGCTGGAGGTCAAAATGTTAATAAAGTTGAAACTAAAGTTCAACTTACTCATAAACCATCAGGCATTAAAATATCATGTTCAGAAACTAGATCACAACATGATAATAGATCTAGAGCATTACAAATGCTAAAGTCTCAATTATATGAAATTGAAATAAAAAAACAACAAGAAGAAAGGTCAGACATTGAAGCTGGAAAAATGAAAATTGAATGGGGTAGTCAAATTAGAAATTATGTTCTTCATCCTTACAAACTTATTAAAGATGTTAGAACAGGTCATGAAACAGGCAATGTTGAAGCTGTTTTGGATGGAGAAATAAAACCTTTTTTAAAATCATTTTTAATGATGTCAGGACAAACTAAAAAAACAAATGAATTGTAATATGATTAAAATTTACCACAATACCAGATGCAGAAAATCTAGAGAAGCTGTTGAATATTTAAAAGAAAAAAAAATTAAATTCACTATAATTGAATATCTAAAAGTAAATTTCACGATAGAGGAAATGTCAATGCTAATTAGTAAGCTTGACATTAATCCAATAAATATTGTGAGAAAAAATGAAGTTATTTGGAAAGAAAAATTTAAAAACTTAAAACATTCAGATATGGACATTATTAATTTATTAGTTTCAAACCCTAAACTAATAGAAAGACCCATTATAGAAGACTCTAACAAAGCTGTAATTGGTAGGCCATTAGAAAATTTAATAGATTTTATAAAATCAAATTAACATACTTTTAACAACATATTATAAAGTGAGGATTTATGTTTGTAAAAAACATCTGATGAAAAACTTCTCTTTCTCTTTTTTATTTTCTTTAATTTCAATCTGTAATATTTTTTCCCAATGGAATTCACAAGAATTTAAACTTACTGGTTCTGTTTTAGAATCTGAAAACAAAGAGTCTCTAGAGTATGCAACTGTAACCCTATTAAGTGTTAATGACAATAGTGTTGTCACTGGCGGATTAACTGATAAGAATGGAAATTACAGCATAACAGTTAAAAAAGGGAATTACAATTTACTTGTTGAGTATATTTCTTATGAGAATTATTTATTAAATGACTTAAATGTTTCCAAAAATATTCAATTAAATAATATCGAATTAATTCTTGATGTTGAATCATTAGAAGAAGTTGAGATTATTGCAGAAAACACAACTGTCGATATTAGATTGGATAAGAAAATATATACAGTTGGAAGAGACTTAACTGTTAAAGGTGGGTCTGTAAGTGATGTATTGGACAACGTACCATCAATTTCTGTGGATGTTGAGGGTAATGTAGCTCTAAGGGGTAGTGAAGATGTAAGAATTTTGATTAATGGTAAACCATCCGGTTTGGTAGGCTTAAACTCAGCTGAGGCCTTAAGGCAACTTCCGTCTGAATCTATTGAAAAAGTTGAGGTTATAACTTCACCATCTGCAAGATATGACGCACAGGGAAATGGTGGAATAATAAATATAATTCTAAGAAGAAACAAACTGCTTGGTTTTAACGGCACAATAAATGCCAATATTGGAAACCCTAAAAGTTCAGGTATTTCTACAAACCTAAATTACAGAACTGGCGATGTTAATATATTCAATTCCACTGGTATTAGTGATAGACTTAGAATTGGAGATTCTTATGCCTACTCAGAATATTATAATGGTGATGATGAAAGCTCTTTTATTAGAGACAATAGAGATTGGGAAAGGGAAAGTAATAATTTATTTTCCAATACAGGTTTAGAATGGTATATTGATGACAGTACATCAATTACCACGTCATTTTTAATAAGTAATTCTGATGGAAATAATCTAAATGAAAATACAACGTTAGAACTTGATAGTAGTCAAAATATCATTAATGAAACTTTCAGGATAGAAAACGAATCATCTAAAGATGAAAATTATGAGTACTCACTTAATTTTGATAAAAGATTTAATGATGAAGGTCATAAATTAGTAGTCGATTTTCAAATTGGAGAAAATACTGATAATGAAAATTCTATATTAATCCAAAATCTTATAAACTTTGAGCAAATTACATCCAACGAAACAAGCGATAATAAACTTATAAAGGCAGATTACGTATTACCAATAGGGAAAAACAAGCAATTTGAGGCAGGATTTAAAATCGAAGAATCAGATTTAAATCAAGATTATAAAGTTTATTCTGATTTAAATAATAGTCTAGTATTAGATACTGACCAAAGTAATGTCTTTCAGTATAAGGAACAGATAAATGCTATATATTCTCAATATGGATTTAAAGTTGAAGATAAATATTCTTTTCTTTTTGGTGTAAGAGTCGAACAAACTAAAAAAGATATATTTCAAATCACAACTAATGAACTAATCAAAAAAGATGAAACAGGTGTATTTCCTACATTTAATTTTGGATTTGAAATCTCTGAAGATGAAAGTTTAACGTTTGGGTATAACAGAAGATTAAGAAGACCATGGTCAAGATTTATAAACCCTTTTCCATCAAAAAATAGTCCAACTAGTATTTTTAGAGGAAATCCAAATTTAAACCCAACATATTCAAATAATTTTGACTTTGGTTATTTGAAAACATTTGAATCATCCTTTACAGTTAATTCATCTGTTTATTATCAAAAATCAACCAATACTTTTAATTTTATAACCCAAGATACTGGAGAAACAGTTAATCTTGGTGGTACAGATGTACCTATAATTGAAAGATTTCCAATAAACCTTGCAACAAATTCAAGATTCGGATTTGAATTCAATCTTTCTTACAGACCATCAAAAAAATGGAATATAAATTCAAATTTTAATTTATACAACAATAAGGTTGAAGGAGAGTACAGAGACATAGATTACGGCAGTGAAAATTTAAGCTGGAGTATGAGATTAAATAACAAACTGACTTTGCCAGGAAAAATTGAGTGGCAGACTAGAATGAATTATAGAGGTCCAAGAGAAGATGCAATAAACAAAACTAAAGCCAGTTACTCAACAGATTTAGCATTTAGTAAAGATATTTTAGGTGAAAAAGGAACATTATCTTTAAATGTTAGAGATTTATTTGATTCAAGTGGAAGAATTAGTGAGGCCTTCAGAGAAACTTTTTATTCTGAATCTAAGTATCGCTGGAGCTCAAGAAGTTTTACACTAAACATGACTTACAGAATTAATCAAAAAAAGAAAAGATTCGACAGATCTCAACAATCATATCAAGGTGGTGGCGATGAGTATGGCGGATAATGTATAATTAATAAAAATAAAAAATTATGAAAGACTTCATTTTTAAGTATTACCCAATTATTATTGCCTTTATTGCTATGCTATATTCAATTGGTTTAGGGATTTCAGGAGATTTTGAATCAGCTCAGTATTCAGCTCATTGGCCAGGAACAATATTATTATTTGCAATTGCAATAAGACAAAGAAGAACATCATGAATATAGAAATGTTTATAGTAGGTGGTATTATTTGGATCGCATATATGTATTTCACATTATGGAACATTTGGTACAACTCAAAATCTGCAAAAAAGAAGGACAAAAAATAGTTAAAGACTAATAATTATGTCTAATTAAAAGTTTATAAACTAATATTCTCATTTAGTTTTTTACTTAAGCTAACTGATAATTCAAAAATGCAAAGAAGATTGCATTGACTATTAGTAGGTGTGTTGAGAAAGTAAATTCTTTTTCATTTATTTTAAATTGAAAAATAATATGCGTTAATATCCCTACTGCAAACCAACCAATGTAGTTTTGAATTGGAACGGATGGAAGATCAAATATCCAGAACCCTAGTAATGGTGCTACAGGTTCCATTAAAAAGTCTATAAGAAGCATAAATATTGCTCCCATCAAAATTGAGAAATACTTGTTTTTAAAAATTAAAGAAGACAATGAACCGGTTATAAAAGTTAATATTATCCAATTAATTCCAATTAAAACTGGAACTCCTAAAATTTTAGGTCCTAAATTATCTAAATAAACATATTCGCCAAAAATAAGTCCATAATTTACACCCAAAATCTCTGAAATCATTCCAATAATAAATATTAGAAAAACTGATTTAAGCTCAACACTATTAAGATACTTTTGATTCATAAAAAGTAAAACAAAAGAAACAAAAAGATTAATTGGTGTGAATGCTAAAAAAAATTCTTTATTTCCGTATGAAATACCAATCATTCCACAAATATGAAATAACCATATTATAAACACAGAAATTCTAGAAGTAACATTATTGGGAATTAGTAAATTCATTTAATTTTTTATTAATTGTGATACGATTTTGGCAGACAGCAAGCACAATGGAATACCTCCTCCAGGATGAACACTTCCTCCGCAAAAATATAGGTTTAGTATATCTTTTGAAAAATTAGGGTGCCTTAAAAAAGCTGACATTAAATTATTACTAGAAGAACCATACAAAGAGCCCATATATGACTGAGTATTAGCCTGTATGGTTCTGGGGGTATATATTTTCTCACATTCAATAAAATCTTCTAAATTAATATTTAGTAATTTATTTATTTTCTTTAAAACATTGCTTTTAACATCGTTAATCATACTATCCCAATCTTGTCCAGAATCATTTGGAGAATTAATCATTACAAACCAATTTTCATGATTATTCGGGGCGTCTCCTTTTACATCTTTTGATGTAATATTTACATAAACTGTTGGATCAGTGGAAATGGTATTGTCTTCAAAAATTGATTGAAATTCTTTTTTGTAATCTTTTGAGAAAAAAATATTATGTAAATCTAAATTTTTAAATTCCTTTTTAATGCCCCAATAAAATATTAGAGCAGAGCTTGATCTCTCTTGATTTAATGTCTTTTTCGGATGATAATGATTCTTTAATAAACTTCTATAAGTTGGAACAATATCCATATTAGAAACAACAATTTCAGAATTATAAGACTTTTCTCCAACCATAACACCAACAGCTTTTTTGTTATTTACTAATATTTTTGAGACAAAGTTTTCGAATTTAAATTTCACTCCTTGTCTTACAGCTAAATCATATAATGATTTTGTAATATTATTCATTCCTTTATCAGAAACATAGGTTCCGTATTCTTGCTCTAGATGCTGAACCAAAGTCATCATGCCTGGGGTTTTATAAGGAGATGATCCATTGTATGTTGCAAAACGATTGAAGAGCTGAACCAAATGAGGCTCTTTTAATTCAGAAACATTTACCTGATTAAGTGTTTTATTAATTTGGAATGAAAAAACATTAAAAATTCCTATTAATAAATCTTTAGAAAAATAAGTCTTTAATTTATGTAACGATTGCTCTAAAAACATAGTTTTAGTCAAATCATATTTTCTTTTGGCTTTAAGAAGATAAGCAGAAACAATAGATTTATTTACTCCTAGAGTCTTGTTAATTTCATTAATGAATTTAGATTTTTCAGAATAGGCATTAAGCATAACTCCATCATCCCAAAAATACTTGCAGGATATTTCTTTTTTTTTATAATTAAAGTAATCCCTTGGATTTTCATCAAACAGAACAAAAAGCTCATCAATGAAGTGTGGCATTGTTAGTAAAGATGGTCCCGCATCAAATCTATAAGGTCCTAAATTAAAACTAGTTAATTTACCACCAGGAAAATTATTGTTTTCAAAAACAGTGACATCATAATTCATTGACTTAAGCCTTAATGCTGTAGCTATACCACCTATACCAGACCCTATGACAATTGCTTTTTTCAATTTCAAAATACTTTAGTCTGTTTATCAATAATCTCAAACCTAGCAAACAAGTCTTCTTTATACCAATTTCTTTGTCTTGTTTTTTTAACTATTTCAGCATGATTTTTATTTTTATATGCAAAATTAGTAACAGATTCAATATTATTCCATATGCTAAATGTAGCTTGTTGAATAAATGGAAGCTCACCAATTCCTTTGAACCAAACAACACCAGAAGCATTTTTTATAGCCTTAGAAGCTTTTGGGACAGATCTCCAAAATTCAAATAATTTTCTAAAATTTAGAGAAGCTCTCGTTATAATAGCGATTTTTTTTGATTTATTTAATGGAATATTATCACCTTTAAAAGGATTTAATCCATCCCATTTACCATGACTAAGGATTGGATTCAAAAAATAATCCTCCCTTGACAAAGCTTTTTTTGAAATAAGAAAGAGTGATCACTTTTATTTATAAAATCATCTGCACTTAATCTATCTTTCCAAACACATAAAATAGAGTAAGTACCAAAGTCCGGATAAAGACTAAATCCTGCACCGGCTCCCGTTCCTAATAACTTAAAAAAATTAAGTCCGGGAACTTTATTTAGTACCTCAAAAGCTAGATACATTTGTTTAAAAGCCCAAAATTTATTTGATTTGTATTTGAAAAAAGAAATAGTTGTAACCACTAATTTTAATTAGTTTAAAATATTGGAGGTAATTTATTTTTTTTCAGTGTTGTTCTTTCTTGCGTCTCTGATTTCTTTCAATCTTTCCAATAACGCCCCTCCGACCCAGTAAGGAATAACAAAGGTTAGTAAAAATATCATCAGCCAAAATCCTATTGAAAGTATAGTAGCAAAAGCTAAAAATCCTAAATATTGATCAAATTCAAACATATTATAAAGAATAAGTTACAAAGATATAATCTTTAATAATCTTAAACAATTAATAATAAAAAAATAATTGAACTAAAATTCGTAAATTTGTAGTCTAATTTTTACATATAATTAATATGGAATATAGGATAGAAAAAGATACTTTAGGTGAAGTAAAAGTACCATTAAATAATCTGTGGGGAGCACAAACGGAGAGGTCAAGAATTAACTTCAAAATTGGTCCTTCATCATCAATGCCAATTGAAATCATTCATGCTTTTGCATATTTAAAAAAGGCTGCTGCTATTACAAATCACGAGAAAGGAATATTAGATACAGAAAAAAAAGATTTAATTTCATTAGTTTGTGATGAAATTTTAAATGGTATGCATGACAACCAGTTCCCTCTAGTTATATGGCAAACAGGATCTGGTACACAAACAAATATGAATGTAAATGAAGTCATCTCTAATAGATCTCATCAATTACAAGGAAATAATTTAGATAAAGGAGATAAATTTGTTAAACCTAATGATGATGTAAATAAATCTCAATCATCAAACGATACCTTTCCCACAGCAATAAGTATATCTTCCTACAAACTGATAATTGACAAAACAGTTCCAGCATTAGAAAGTTTAAGAGATGAGTTTAAAAATAAAAGTTCAGAGTTTGAAAATATAATTAAAATTGGTAGAACTCATTTAATGGATGCTACTCCTCTAACTCTAGGTCAAGAGTTTTCAGCATATGTTTCTCAATTGGATCATGGAATTAAAGCTCTAAAAGAATCTTTAGAACATCTAAGCGAGTTAGCTCTTGGTGGTACAGCTGTAGGTACAGGATTAAATACCCCTAAAGGCTATTCTAATAGAGTAGCTGAAGTAATATCAGATCTTACAAAACTACCCTTTATTAGTGCTCCTAATAAATTTGAAGCTTTAGCGGCAAATGACGCTATTGTTAGGACTCATAGTGCATTAAAAGGAATTGCCATTACATTAAACAAAATTAGTAACGATATAAGGTTTTTAGCCTCTGGGCCTAGAAGTGGAATAGGTGAAATTTCACTACCAGCAAATGAACCCGGAAGCTCAATCATGCCAGGAAAAGTAAACCCAACTCAATCTGAGGCGTTAACTATGGTCTGTGCACAAATTATAGGGAATGACACCTCAATCTCGTTTGGAGCTACACAAGGACATTTTCAACTCAACGTTTTTAAACCTATGATTGCTTCAAACCTTATTGAATCCTGTAAATTACTTGCTGATGCTTGTAATAGTTTTAATAATAATTGTTTAAAAGGAATAAAAGCTAACAAAGAAGTAATAATGGAGAAGCTAAATAATTCTCTTATGTTGGTTACAGCTTTAAACCCCAAAATTGGATATTACAAAGCTGCTGAAATTGCCAACAAAGCTCATGAAAATGGAACTACACTTAAAGAAGAGGCTGTTAAGCTAGGTTATGTATCATCTGAAGAATATGATGAATGGGTAAAACCAGAAAATATGATTTAAAAATAAAAATGTCCTATACTCTACTTATAAACATAAAAAAACTTCTACAAATAAGAGACCGTGGTACGTCTTATGTATCTGGTAAAGAAATGAGTGAGATTCCATCAATTGAATCTGCATACTTGGTAATAAACAATGGTATAATTGAAGAGTTTGGAGAAATGAAAAACTCTCCAAAAGATTTAGAAAAATTTAATATTATTGATTGCAAAGGTAAAATGGTTTTACCCTCATGGTGCGACTCTCACTCTCACATCGTTTTTTCTGGGAATAGATCCAATGAATTTATTGACAGGATCAAAGGTTTAACCTACAATGAAATTGCAAGCAATGGTGGTGGTATATTAAACTCAGTTGATAATCTTAGAAATACAAGTAAAAAAGACTTATTAGAACAGTCTTTAATTAGGATTAAAGAAGTTATTAGTCAAGGTACCGGCGCCATAGAAATTAAATCAGGATATGGTTTAAACATGGAATCAGAAAGAAAAATGCTAGAAGTTATTTCTGAAATAAAAGCTGAAAATAATATTTTAGTAAAATCAACTTTTTTAGGTGCTCATGCTTTTCCAAGAGAATTTTTAAATAAAAAAAATGAATATATAAATCTTATTGTTAATAAAATGATTCCCGAATATAACAATGCAAAATTAATTGATTTTGTAGATGTGTTTTGTGAAAAAGGTTATTTTGACTTAGATCAATCTGAAAGTGTTTTATCAAAAGCATATGAACTTGGAATAAAGTCTAAAATTCATGTTAATCAATTTAATTCATTTGGTGGAATTAAATTAGCTCTAAAATATAAAGCGTTATCTGTTGATCATTTGGAAGTACTATCAGAAAAGGATTTAAATGATCTAAAAAGTGGTTCTACTATTGCTGTTGCATTACCAACTTGCTCATATTTTTTGGGAATTAACTACACACCAGCAAGGAAAATAATTGATAGCGGTTTACCTCTGGCTATTGCTAGTGATTATAATCCAGGATCCTCCCCTAGTGGAAATATGAATTTTGTTGTAAGTACAGCATGTATAAAAATGAAGTTAACAGCTGAAGAAGCCATAAATGCAGCAACAATAAACGGAGCTTACTCAATGGGAATAAGTGAAAAAGCTGGAAGTATTACAAAAGGAAAAGTAGCTAACCTAATTATAACTAAAGACATAAATTCGATAAACGAAATTCCATATTCATTTGGAAGTGGAAAAATAAGTAAAATTATTTTAGCAGGTAAAATAATTAATTAAGTTGTTTTTCGACTAATTTTAAAATTTCAGTCTCAATTCTATTTGTATCATTTACTATTTTCTTAGCGTTTTTTAAAACACTTGAAACAAATTTCTTGTCTTTTAAGTCTTTGCAATTAATTTTTACATTTAAATATGCACCCATAACAGCTGTACGAATACAAAGGGCAGCAACACCTGCATCTGAAATTGAATTTGGATTACCTAGTTCAGTCATACATTTAATACTTTCTAAACAAGCAAACGAGGTTTTCATAACTTTAAAAGGAATTTCAATAGCATATTTAGTAGCTGATTCCATGGCTATAGATCTAGTTAATTTTTGCTTGTTTGTATCTTTAGGAAGAGAAATAGCAGACATTATTTTATTAAACGCCAGAGTGTCTTCATCTACAAGATTTACCAAAGTATTTTGTAATTCTAAACTTTGCTCCCCCCATTCAGAGTAGAACTCCCATTTATCATCCCATCCTCTTTTATTAGCAGATAAGTTCGCTACCATAGTAGATAAAGCAGCACCTAAAGCTCCCGTATAGGCAGAAATCGAACC
>JGI20157J14317_10002162_pt1 | contig 17164 bp, 17 predicted proteins | sample COG_07_FD_14317 | JGI IMG/M metagenome (IMG submission 14317)
GAATTAACTTAATATTTGTGTATACAAATATGAATGTTTCCAGCAAAGCGAATTAACTTAATATTTGTGTATACAAATATGAATGTTTCCAGCAAAGATTAATTCTATCATTAGTTTTAAAACTTGATGTATTTTGACAAGCTTCAAAATCTAATTTATGACATTGACATTGATCCGATGTACTAAAAAAATTAATTTCATTATGATTAAATAAACTAACAACTTCACCTTTATAAATATTACCAATAATATCTATTTCTTTAATCATGTTTTGTCTATATATGTCCAAGTTAAATTTTCTCTGATCTTGATATGTATTAATAAAATTATTAATTTCTTTAATTAAACTCATTTTTAAAATAATACTTATATTAAAAGGATAATATAAATATCATTCAATTTTTATTTATTGTTTCACTTTTTATTTTATTTTTTTTTTTCTTTCTTTGTTTTTTATCAACTAATATATATGATGATAAATCATTTTTATTATACAAACTATTAAAAAATTTTATTTTTTCCATATCTAATTTTTTATTTTTTTCAAATTCAATATCTTTAATTTTTAGTTTTACCAAATCAAAATCATTAAAATTTAACATATACATACATATAATATAATATATTTTAAATATAAATATAAAAAATCAATTTTTTTTTTATTCTTCATCACTAGAATCAGAACTCAAACTTGAATCAGAATCAGAATCAGAATCATTAGATACTATTTTCTTTTTAGTTACTATTGGTTTTAGAACTACATCTTCTTCATCAGAAGATGATGTATCTGAATCGGAAGAATTATCAATATTTACTTCTACATGTTTAGGAGATGCTTTCTTAGATTGTTTGCCTTTAGCTTTTGAAGAAGCTTTCTTTTTCTCAGCAGCAGTCTTTTTCTCAGCAGCAGCAGCAGTCTTTTTCTCAGCAGCAGCAGCCTTTTTCTCAGCAGCAGTTAGCTTTTTCTCAGCAGCAGTAGCTTTCTTTTTCTCAGCAGCAGTTAGCTTTTTCTCAGCAGTTGCAGATGTTTTTTTAGCAGCAGTAGTAGATGTCTTTTTAGCAGATGTCTTTTTAGTAGATGTCTTTTTAACAGATGTCTTTTTAGCTTTAGTAGATGTCTTTTTTGTTTTAGATCCAACAGATGTAACACTTATATCATCATCTTCGACTGAAGCCTTCTTTTTTGTTTTAATAGATGATTTCTTTGGAACTTTAGGATTTGATTTTTTAACTACAACTTCATCATCAGAATCTGAATCAGAATCAGAATATGATTCTGATTCTGAATCTGAATCTTGTTTAACAAGATCATTTGTAGTTGTCAAATTATTTACTTTTTTTTGAAGAGTTGTAATATTTTTCATAACATTTTTTCTGTCTTCTTCTAAACTTTCAATTTGATTTATAAAAGTGTTGATTTGATCAGATAAGTTCAAATATGTTCCTCTCAATACTTTGAATTCATCTTCAAAATCTTCCGAAATATTCTTATTAGCACTAGTCTTTGTTTTAGCCATTATTATAAGTTATAATTTGTTAATAAATGAGTATATTTTCAGATGATAAAGTATTCAATTTTTTTCGTAAATATTTAAAATTTGTTATAATATTATATATAATAATATAACAAATATGAAAAAAAGAGTATACATTGATGGAATTTTTGATTTGTTTCATAGAGGGCATTTAGAATCATTTTATAAAACTAAAAATAGTTTAGATGAAGAAGAAGTATTTGTAATTGTAGGAGTTGTATCAGATAGTGATGCAGAAGGTTATAAAAGATTACCTATAATTAGAGAAGATGACAGAGTTGCAATTATTAAAGGATTGGAAGTTGTTGATGAAGTAATATTTCCAGCTCCTTTAATAGTTACTGAAGACTTTATAAATAAAAATAATATTGATTTGATTGTTCATGGATTTGTTGATAAAAATGACTTTGAAAAACAAAAAGATTTTTTTAAAGTACCAATTGAATTAAATAAATTTAAAACTATTCAATACTATTCTGAAATATCAACTTCAGATATAATAAAAAATATTAAAGAAAATTATTAAAATCTAAATTATAAATAAGATAAAAAATGACTATAAAAACTTTAATGAAAAAAGAAGATTTAAACTCTTCAATTAAGGCTAAAGTTGCTATAATTGTTCCCTATAGAGATCAAATTGAAGAAAATAGAAAATTACAATTAAAAGTATTTATAAAACATTTTAATAATTTTTTAAAGGATTATGATTCTTGGAAAATTTTTATAATTAAACAATCATTTGATAATAACAAATTTAATAGAGGAAAACTTTTAAATGTAGGATTTAAATTATCTGAAAAAGAAGGATTTAATACTTTTATTTTACATGATGTAGATTTGTTACCTGTAAAAAGTATGTTAAAATTATATACTACTTACCCTGAAAAGCCTATTCATATTGGAAGTTTATGGAAAATAAAATATGATTATCCTACTTTTGTAGGAGGTGCCATATCAGTAAATATTAATGATTATAAAAAAATAAATGGATTTCCTAATATTTTTTGGGGATGGGGTGGAGAAGACGATGCTTTTTATTTTAGATTAATGATAAATAAAATAGATGTTTGGGAACCTCAAATAAAAGATTGGGGGAAAATCTATGAAATGCAACATGGATGGAATTCTTCAGAAGGTAATAATAAAAAAAAAGAAAATAGAAATTTTGATAAATATAATTGGAAAAAAAATGGAATTAATGATTTGAAATTTGAAGTATTAAAAGAAAAAATTAATAAAAATGAAAATACAATAAAAATTAATGTAGATCTATGTCAGTCAAATTCTTTTACTTATAATTTAAGTCAAAATAATTTGGCTATTAATAAGCAAGATTTGAAAAATCTAATTGTTAATCCCCGTAAAAAATTATATCCTGAAAATTATAAGTCATTTAAAAAAACTCTTAAATTTTTAATAAAATATTACAAACAAGCCACATATGTATTAATAATAGATAATCAAATAAAAATATTTTCAACATTTAATTTTGATAAAGAAAATTATATCAATACTGATTTAATAAAAAATTATTTTCAAGAAATTAATAAAAATAATAAAATAAAATTCTTAGAATTCTTTATTAATACTCAACCATTTTCTTTAACAAATAAAGAAGATGTTGATCTTTTACCTATTGTTAGTGATGTAATTTATTCAAATTCCAATGATTTATTATTAGATGATTTATTACAAATATAACATTAAGTGTGATGGATTCGTTTCTTCTTTTTCTTTTTTATTCTTTAAGAATAGTTCTAAACCTTTCTTAAAGTCTTCATTTGTTAATTTTTTTCTTAACTTTGGTTGTTTACCAAACACTCTATTAGAATGAGCTATTTTACATTTTAGAAAAAAATTTTCAACATCACCTCCAAAATTTTTAAAATCTTTATCATTTGATTTGAATAGTTCAATTAATTTATTTTGATTTAAATCTTGAGACATCTTCCAACCTGCTTTATTAATTTGAGCAATTAATATTTGATTTAATTCTTCTGGTGTATATTTATCAATTTTATATCTAAAAACAAATCTTCTTTCTAATCCTCTATTTTGAGAAAAGAAATATCTTTCTAATTCTTGAGGATAACCAGCAATTATGCAAATAAAATTTCCTTTATTTTCAGATAGATTTTGATTAATAGTATCTATACATTCTTTAGCATAAGAATCTTTCATATCTTCTGAACCTAGAGAATATGCTTCATCAATAAATAGAATACCACCATTAGCTTCATCAATTGCATCTTGAGTTTTCTGTGCTGTTTGACCCAAGTATTGACCAATTAAATCAGATCTCCTAACAACTTTGAAAGGGAATTTTTCATTTGATTTCACTTGTTTTTTAGGAGAATTTACTTGACCCAAAATATTAAATAGAGTATTAGTACTATCTTCTTTTTCTATTTTTTTCTTTTTAATAATTCCTAAATTATAATAGATTTCTGCTAAAATTTTACCTAACATTGTTTTACCAACTCCAGGAGGACCTTCAATTACTGTATGTAGCATTTCTTCTTCTTTATCAAACTTTTGTAAAATGTATATTAATTGTTCAGTAATTGATTTTTTAACTGTACTCATACCTATAGCTCTATCTAATTTTTCCAAAGGTTCAATTAATTTATTAAGTTTCTTTAAATTAAAGGCATATTTAGTTTTATCTTCTTTTTTGTATTTTTTACCTAGCTCAATTAAATCTTTAATAGAATTTATTTGTATATCTAATTCTTGATATTCATCGTCACTATCAATAATTACTGATTCATTATCTTCATCATGACTAGTATTTGTTTCTTCTTTTAGAATTTTATCATCTTTTTCTTTATCACAATTTTTATTATGAAGATCATCAAATATTTCTTTAAAAGGGAAATTTTTAATAGGAATGTTTTTACCAGTTGTTGAAAATTCAATAATAATATTATCTTGGTTTCTAATTATATTTCTAGAATCTTGATTCTTCTTATTTTTAGAGTCTTGATTTTTCTTATTTCTAGAATATTTTTTTTTACTGTTCTTCTTTCTTCTAGTTTTATTATTAGAATTATTCATTTGATTGAAATCTTGATTAGAATTATTCATTTGATTGAAATCTTGATTAGAATTATTCATTTGATTGAAATCTTGATTAGGGATGTAATAACTAGGTGTTGGATAATAATAATAATTTGGTGTTGGATAATAATAATTTGGTGTTGGATAATAATAATTTGGTGTTGGATAAGGATTAAAATTATTTTGAGAATTAAAATCTTGATTAAATTGTTGATTTTGAATATTAACCTCGTCTGAATTTTGATTAACTAAATTATTAATATTTTGATTAGAATAATTAATTTGTTTATTTTTAATTTTTTTCTTACTGTATTTTTTTCTTGTATCATTATTATTTTTATAATTATTTATGTTACCTCTTCTTTTACCTTTCCAAGGAACTACATGAATATTATTTTCATCGTCATCTTTTCCTGTCATTTTTTATTATAATTTTTAAATATTTTTACCGTTATTATGTAAATAAATCAAATTTTTTACATACTTTAAGAGATATTTTATATAAAGAATTAATATGGAAAATTATAATCAAAAAAATAATATTGATTCTGATTATGATCTAGTATATTTAATTCAAAAGAATAATGCTATTGTAGCTATCTATGATAATTATGATATTGCATTCGTAAAATTTACTAATATTTTATATCATGATATTGAAATTATAAATAGACTTGGGCTAGATGAAACTTTATCTGAAAAAGTAAAAAAAGATTTAGATGAATACAAAATGATCACTTTTATAAAGAATTCAGATATTAAAATCAATAATATAAAATTATGTATGAAAGATTTTTCTTTTAAAGATAATAATAATTTAATTGATATTAATTTTTTGGATACAAAAATAAGATATTATATTTTAAACAAGGTATTAGAAATTAAACAACTTTACAATAATTTTAATTTTAGTAATCATCATTATTCAATACAAATAAGATCAAATGAAATACAAAAACAGCAGAAACAAAAACAATATCAAGAACAAAAACAATATCAAGAACAAAATCAAGAACAAAATCAAGAACAAGATCAAAAAGAACAAGAAGATCAAGAAGATCAAGAACAAGAACAAGAAGATCAAGAACAAGAACAAGAAGAAGAAAGTAAAGACTATTTATTGGAAAAAATAAATAAATTAAAATCTATTAAATCATTACAAGACGAAATTGTTCTAAAAAATAAAGACAAAGAAAAAGAGAAAGAAGAATATATTCAAAAAGTTATTGAAGATAAAAAAGAATTAGAAGCTAAAATAAGGGAATTAAAACAAAAAAAAGAAAAATTAAAAGAGCAGAAAAATATTTATGAGGCAGATTTAAAAATTTATAGTGTTGTTAAAAAAAATCTAGATGAGAATGAAGAATTTAAAATACCCGAATTATTTATTAGAAAATTCGAAATTTTTAAATTAATGGATGATAATAATACTACATCATTTGAAGAATATTTAAAATATAATCCATTTAAATTAAATATACAAGTATCAAGTGATTATAATAAAATATTTGATTCTGTTAATGAGGATGATAATGTAGCTTATCTTTCCGATGCTTCTGAATATAGTGATTCATCAGATAGCGTAGCTAGTAGTCATAATAATGAGATTGAAATTAATAATTAAATAAATTTATTGAAAAATATTTAATTATCAGTACTAACATGTTTTTCTTGTTTTTCTTGTTTTTTTTTAGAACTTTTCTTAGAATTTTTCTTAGAACTTTTCTTAGAACTTTTCTTTTTCTTTTTTTTATTTTTATTTTTTTTTACTATTTTATTGAAATGAAAATTATTGTATTCATCCGGTTCACAATAAATACATAAACTATTTAATTCAGATGCCATATGTTTGATTACAAAACATAATGTATTAATGCATTTAATTATTTCCTTATTATGATTAATAATATTATTATCCTTAAAATTATTTTTAATATATTCAATTAAGGCTTCTATATCTGCTTCAGCTAAATTATGAACATAATGATCTGCATAACAACCATTTTTATCTTTGTCATAATTGTACATACATGAATCTTTAAAATGACAAAATTTATAAGAACTTCTAGGAATAGAATTAGTTAATTTAATTTTTTTTAAATCATGAGTGAATTTTTTTTGATTTATTTTATTTCTTAAATAAGCAGATAATTCTTTTAAAAGAATTAAAGAGTTAGTAAAGAAATCATAATTTAAATAATTATTCTGTAAAACGTATTTACACAAATAAGTACAAATAGATTCTTGTTCTTTTAATAATTCTAAAACATTTTTCGATATAAATGATAATTTATTATCTTTTATTTGATCAATATAATTATTAATTTTTTCTAAAATCAATTTATTATCATCGACTTCAGTATGATTAGATTCATTAGAATCATTATCTAAATCAATATCTATTGATTCTGTAAAATTTTTATTAAATTTTTTTTTTAATTCATTATAATTATAGCTACATAAAAACTCATTATTTGATACTGATGACCATAAAACTTGTGACATTTTTTATATTAATTAATTAATTTTTCTTTATATCAAATTCAAAAATATAAATCAATTTAAATAAATAACATTTAATTACAATTTAAAATGAAATATAATTTTGCTATTTTGTGTTATAAAGATCATCCATGGTCTAAATTAATAGTAAATAATTTGATAATAAAAAATTTTATTCCTTCAATTATCATTGAAGAAGATTCCAAAAGTGGCAATAAAAAATTAAATTTTTATGATAAATTATTATCTGATTCCAAAATAAAATTAGATAATTATAATAATTTATATAATTTATCACAAAAAAATAATATTAAACATTTGGTTGTAGACAATCACAATAATTTAGATACTTTTAATTTTTTAGCTCAAGAAAAACTAGATTTAATACTATTAGCTAATACTCGAATAATTAAACCTAATATTTATAGACAAGCAAAACTTGGAGCTTTTAATTGTCATCCTGATAAATTACCTGGATACAGAGGGTCAGTTGTTTTTTTAAGAAAAATTTTAGAAGATTTACCCTTAGGTGTAACTTGTCATTGGGTAGATGAAGTTGTAGATACAGGATCAATAGCTTATTATCAAGATGTTAATTATCAATTAGGAGATACTTTAGGAGATTTAGTGTATAAAATCATAGAAATTAGTTCAAATCATTTTATAACTTTATTAAAAGATAGCAACATTCCTAAAACAGAACAAAATATTACGGATACGCCATGTTTTACATTTCCAGAAGAAGATATTATAGAAAAATGTAGAATTAAATTAGATTTAAAAAAGAATCTAACTAATAGTATTAATGGATAAAAGAAAGGCTGATATATTAAAAGTTATAAATGATAATTATGATGAAGAATTAGAAGAAAAAAAACTACAAAGAACAATCGAAAATTTTGAACAAAAATATCCAGAAGAATTGAGTGAATATATACATATTGATTACAATGATTTGCTATCTCAGGTTGAAATAGGAGGTTATATTAGATATGTAAATTTAGATGGAGAATTAAGATGGGGTGGTGTATTAATAAAAATCGATGATATTGAAACTAGGGATGCTAAATTACTATTAATGAATATATCTAAAAAATTTTGGCAAATAAAGTTTTCAAAAAATTACGTTTTTTATAGAAAACATACGACTTATAATGATAAATTAAGAGAATTATTTATATCCTATGCCGGAATTAAGGATTAATTTTTTATAAAAAGTCAAAATATAACTATTAATTTAAAATTATCCAAGTATAAACATGATATTTTCTGCACAAAAATAATACATCTTTACAAAAAAACTGGTTAAATCTAAAAAAACGATATAACAGAAGATACTACCACAAAAGTAATACCAATTAATTAAATGGTACTGATAATAAATTATTAAATATAATTATTTTATATTTAATAAATTTTTAGTTTTTAACAGGATGATAAATAACATACCATATATAATTTTTTTCATAATAATAATAGATGGGAACAAATATAGAAAAAAAAAATATTTTATCTATCTCAAGTGGTGGTTCTATAGATATATTATTTTTAAAACTGATGAAAGATTATATAAAATTAAATAGAATAGAAAATAATATTTTTTTTGATAAATTTGATTATTTTATAGGAACATCCGCTGGAAGTATTATAATTTTTCTATTTATATTAGGATATTCAATAAATGATACTTATAGATCTTTTTATGATTTAATTTCTTTATTTGAAGATGATATAATTTCATTAAAAAATATTTTTAAATTAATTCAGGGTAAATCTATTTATGAAAATAAAATTTACAAAAAAAAAATGATAAGTTTAATCGAAAACTCTCCATTAAACAAAAAATTTAAAGATGGATATTATAAGGATATTTCAGAAATTAATGAAATTAATTACGATAATTTAACATTAGATTTGGTATCAAAAATTTATAAAAACAAAAAATTTTATTTTGTTACATTTAATTTGGATTTATTAATTCCAGTTATTTTTACTACAAGTACATCAATAAATTTAATTTATTTTAATCAAAATATAGAAATAAATAAAATCAGATTATTGGATTGTATAAACACATCATCAGCTGCACCAGGATTTTTTCAAATTAATAAATTTTACAATTATCAATATATTGATGGAGCATTAGGGGGGTTTCACAATCCTGCTTATTTAGGTTATTTAATAGCAAAAAATGAATCTTTATCTAAAATAAATTTACTTTATTTTGATTATCAAATTGATTATGAAATAAAAAATTATGATTTTATTCAATTTTCTGCAAATAATTCAGGATTAAATAAATTATTATTGAGTTTGAGTGATATTGATAATTTAGAAGGTATAGATATTAAATATAAAAAAAAAATGAATGGATTTACTAATCAAATATTAAAATATATCAATAATATTAAAATAAAAAATGAATCAGTAATCAAACTTGATAGTTTTTTTTCGAATTTATCTTAAAGAAATAATATATTTAATATAATAAATGCAAAATCAAAAAATTACTAAAAGATTATCTAGAGATACAAGTTATCAAAGACCTAAGAAAACTTATCAAGATAAACTTACTCCAGATGAAATTGAAGAAAAATTAGAAGAATATGTTAAAATTGAAGATATAAATAAAGTACCTTTAAACTCGCATATTAGATATTTTACTTTAAATGATAAAACAGGTAAAAAAGAATTTAGATTGGGTGGCTTTTTAACTAATAGAGATCAATCAGATAAATATGTTATTTTGTCTAATGGAACTATTTCTTGGTCCGTTCAAACACTAAACTCTATTTTCTTTAAAAAAATGACTATAAAAGAATTAAAACAAGAATATGAAGAAAAAATAGAACAATTAGAAACAGAAAATAATAAGTTGAAAAAAGCATTATTGAAGTATAAAAAGAAAACTTCAAAGTAAAAATATTTAATTTAGTTTTTTTAAAATATTTTCGAATATTATATTATAAAAAAATGGTAAAATATAATTCCAAAGATTTAACTTTGAAAGATATTGAAAGAATTGATAAACATGGAGCAGATTATGTTTCCAGAAAATATAATATAGATTATAGTCTTGCCAAAACTTGTGAAATGAAATTAAATCAAACACAAACAGGTGGTAATAATTCTTACAATGGTAAAAGAAATTTAAGAAAATATAAAGAAGGTGATAGTTCTGATTCCATTGGAATGAGAGAATTATTAGAAAGTTCATCTGAAGAAAAAGGTGAACAACAACCTACTATGCCTGGTATGATGTCTCCTTATCAAATGCAAGGTGTTCAATCTATGCATGATATGATGTCTCCTCAAGGAATGATGTCTCCTCAAATGCAAGGTATGCAATTACAAAATCCTTATTTCCATAATGTTAATATGTCTGAAACTCTAGCTGCTAATGTTAACCCTATGACAAATCAAGAACATCCTAATATTTCATTAACTGGTAATGCTTTACAACCTATTAATAATACTGATGTTGTTAATAATATCATTAACAACCCTAATCCTAATATTTTCCAAATGAACCAATCAACATCAGCTACTGCTTTACCTCCAAACAATGAAAGAATGGATCCTTTAATGGTAAATCAAATGGTACCAGTAATTTCTCAACAAGAAATGTTAGGTAACTTAAAACAATTAAATGCTATATAATTTAATTAAAACAATAAATATAATTTATTATTTTAATCAAAAACGCTTAATATACATTTAAGAAGATATGATAAATATATAAATAGAATGAGTAATCTAAGAATTTGTAATGAAATAAGCAATTTAAAGAAAGACCCTCCAATAGGTATTTCTATTTCTATGGATGATGATTTAATGAATTGGGATGCAATTATTTTAGGACCAGAAGATTCACCATGGGAAGGTGGTATATTCCAGTTAAGAATATTTATACCAGATGAATATCCTCATAAACCTCCTAATATTAAATTTTTAACTCAAATGTTTCATCCAAATATTTATAAAAGTGGAGAAATTTGTTTAGATATCTTACAAGATAAATGGTCTCCTGTTTATGATATTAGATCGGTATTAATATCTTTACAATCACTTTTAACTGACCCAAATATAGATTCTCCTGCTAACACAGAAGCATCTAACTTATATAGAACAAATAAAAAAGAATATAATAAAAGAATTAGAAAGCTAGTTGAAAATATGTAATAAATTATTATAAAAAAAAATATAATTTTATTTTCTACTTATATTTATAATTAGATAATAATTACTATGTCAAAATCAGGATATATAGATTTAAAAGTGAATGGTAGATTATTTCCAACTTGGATATTAATGAATTTTAAAAAATACAAATTACCTGAAATTATTAGAGAAAAAGGTACTGATCCTTGTGCAATTAAAACTAAAGAAGAATTAAGAACTTATCAAGATTTTTTAGCCAACTATCTTAGTTATAAGAGTCCTTTCAAAGATATTTTAATTTATCATGGTTTAGGTTCAGGTAAAACAGTTACTGCTATTAATATTTATAATGTATTGTTTAACTACACTCCTGAATGGAATGTATTTATTTTAATTAAGGCTTCTTTAAGAGATGATCCATGGATGAAAGATTTAAAAAAATGGTTAGCAGAAGATGAGAAAGCTTTAAGATTTGAAAATATTAAATTTATTCATTATGATTCACCTTTTGCTGATAAAGATTTTATTGATACTATTCAAAAATCTGATAGTTCTAAACAATCATTATATATTTTTGATGAAGCTCATAACTTTATTAAAAACGTGTATAACAATATTAGTTCCAAAAAAGGTAAAAGAGCACAAGTTATTTATGATTATATTCAACAAGAGAAAAAAGAAAATGATAGTACTAGAGTTGTTTTGTTAAGTGCTACTCCTGCTGTTAACACACCTTATGAATTAGCATTAACTTTTAATTTGTTAAGACCTGGGTCATTCCCAGAAAGTGAAAGTTTATTTAATCAAATGTATATTTCTAGTTCTAATTTCTTTTCCCTAAATGAGGAATACAAAAATATGTTTCAAAGAAGAATTATGGGTTTGGTTTCTTATTATATTGGTGCTACTCCAGATTTGTATGCTCAAAAAACTACTCAATATAAAAACTTATTAATGCCTAAATATTATCAAGAAGTTTATGATCATTTTGAAGAAATAGAAGAACAAAAAGAAAAAATGAGAAGAAAATTTTCAAGAGGAAAAGTAGGAAATGATCAAAGCACTTATTCTGCTTATACTAGACAAGCATCTAATTTTGTCTTTCCCAATATAACTGATAAAGTAAATGGAGAAACAAGACCTAGACCAGGTAACTTTATGATGTCAGAAAAAGAATTTGAAAAACTTAATGAAGGTAAAAGTAATAAAATAGAAGATTTGGTTAGTAAAAATAAAGAAGCTTTAAACGATTATATTAAAGCTACTCAAAATTTTTTAAAATTATTTACCAAATATTGTGATGACATTCATGCTAAAGATAAAAGTAATAAACATACTATTTTAAATGATATTGAAACTTATATCAAAAAATATAAAGGTAAATTAGAAGATTTTCATGATAATGAAAAGAAGAAAAGTAAATTATACGATGCTTTATATACTTGTTCTCCAAAAATGATACATATTGGTTTTAGATCTATAAAATCAAAAGGACCTGTATTAGTTTATTCAAACTATGTATCAATGGAAGGATTAGAAATTTTTAAAATATATTTAAGCTATATGGGCTTTTTAAATTTTAATGAGGATAAAGAGGTAAATCTTAATAAATTAGATAAAAAATATACTAACGATTATTATAGATATGTAGAATATCATGGTGGTATTAAAGACAGAAAAATGAGAACTCAAAATAAAAATATTTTCAATATGAGTGAGAATGTATTTGGATCAATTATTAAAATTATTATGATTAGTCCTGCTGGTGCAGAAGGTATTAACTTGAAGAATGTTAGACAAGTACATATTATGGAACCCTTCTGGAATGAAGTCAGAATTGATCAAATTATTGGTAGAGCTATTCGTCAATGTTCTCATAGAGATTTACCAATGGAAGAAAGAAAAGTAGATGTTTACAGATACAAAATGATAAGGAAAAATGAAAAAGGAACTACTGATGAAAAAATGGAGGATATATCCAGAAAAAAGAATAACTTAATTCAATCCTTTTTAGAAGCTGTCAGAGAGGTAGCTGTAGATTGTGGTTTATTCAAGAATCATAATATGTTAGGTACTGAATATAAATGTTTCCAATTTAATGAAGATTCTGTCTTTGATAAATACCCAGGTCCAGCTTACAAAAGAGATGAATATTATGATAAAAAAATAGATAATGGTGCTAATGCAGGTAATTCAGAATGGAAAAAAATTAAAGTTAGAAAAATTAAAGCTGTCGTAAAATTAGAAGAAGATAAATATTCTAAAGAACAATTCTTCTGGTTTTACGAAGAATCAGGTACAGTTTATGATTTAGAATTACATTACCCTGTTGGTAAAGTAGAATTAGATGATAAAAATTTACCAATTAAATTAAATAAAGATACCTATGTTTTGAATGCAAGTATAAATTTGCCCTTTATTGAAGAATAAATAATAAAATTAAATATTTAATTTTATTAATTTATTGTAATCTTTCATATATTTTGAATCTGCTCATATCTTCCGCAAAAGAATCAATTTCAATATTTAAATTTTCTCCTGATTCTTTCAAATATAATTTCAAATCTATTGATCCATTTGTATGGAATATCAAATTATTTTTCTTTAAGAAATATGTTGGTTCTGAATTGCCCCAATTAATTTCTTCAATAGTATCTTTATCATCATCTAAATACATAGAAAAGTAATATTGAATCTTACTTAAAACCTTTCTTAAACTGTTATATCCATATCTAGGATAAATAACAATTGATGGTAAAGTACCGTATTTTTTATTATAATCTTGTGATCCATCTGCTCTAAATTGATTTATCAATACTTTAATTTTTCTAATTTCTCTTTCAATTTCAGAATCACCATACCACATCATTAATAATCTCTTTAAACACCACAATTGATATTTAGGTTTAGGTTGTAATGCAATAATATTTTCTTGAGACAATATTTTTTCTGCTTCTAATTTTTGATTTTGATTAGTAATTAAACCTTTTTGATATTCATTTTGAAAAACAACATATTTCAAAGTTTGATAATCAATTTGTTTACCTTCTTGCCAATTAAAAAAATGTAATTCAGGAACTAAATTTTTAGTTATAGAATCAGTTGTAGCTAAACCCTTTCTAGATAAATAAACATAACCATTAAATAAAGTTATATTAAGATCTGGGAATGCATCTGTTTTTAATGCTCTTTCAATCCATCTAGCTATTTTTTTACCTTCATTAGATATATCATCTGTTTTAGTAATTAAATTATTTACAGCTACTGATTCATTTACAATGACTTCATTAAAATCTATTGGTTCAAAATTTGCTAATTTTCTTTTTAAAATTTCAACATAATCGGATGATAAAGATTTGAAATCACTATCTTTATCTACTAAATATGCATCTATTTTTTCTTCATTAAAATATTTACTGTTTTCAATATTTTGCATTAATTCTAATTGAGTTAATTCTTGATTTTCAGAATCGGGTTCTTTATTAATAAAACCTACATTATTAGCAAATTTATTGAACTTTTTAGTAACTTGTTTATTTGTATTATTTTTTTTATTTTTTTTAGGAGAAATAACTTTTTCATCTTTTTCAGGTGATTTTAATTCTAATTTGTATTCTTTTTCTAAATAATTCCATAAATGAGTAGGTAATATTAACATATGATTTTTACCATTATTAAATCTTGAAAAATCTTTTAAAGAAATTTCATTATATTCTTCACCACTATCTAAATTTTGAATAGTCATAACTGCAGCAGTTTTATTCCAAATATATTCTCTAATAGTACCTTTAAATACTTTATCCCCGTCCTTCTTTTTTACCCATATGGATGAATCAATTTTAGGTGGGAATACTGTATTATGAATAGGTTTAAATTCAGAAATAGACCCTCCGGATTGATTATAATTATTGTAATTTATAATATATTTTCTATTTGAAGAATTCATAATAATATATATTAGTTAATAAAAAAATAAAATAATAATATTTTTTTATTATTTTTTAATGACTAAATCTTTTTTTCTTAAAATTTGATTACCTGATGAATTATCAAAATTAAATTGAGGTACTTTAGATTTTTTACCATTTGGTTCATATCTAAATATGATCTTTCTATTATTNTTTTTTCTATTTTCTCTTTCTAAAAATTGTCTTCTTTGAGCTTCCATTGTATTACCCATACATTGATAACCAAATTCTTGAAAAGGTGAATCATCAACTACAGTTATATTTTTGTTTTTTAAATAAGTATTTCTTGCTTCAATTAAATTAGACAACATTAATGTTTGATTATTTTTCTCAATATTATTATTAAATACTGTATTATGAAATATTGACATTAATATCATCATAATCATAGTTGAAAAAGATGCTATTCTTAATTTTTTATTTTTAGAATTAATAAAAACAGTACATCTATCATTATAGTCCCATACTGTTAAAATTAAATTATTATTATGATAAAATCTAGTTGATTTACCAGCAAATTGTGAAAATTTATAAAATTCTTTGGCATTAATTGATTTACCATATACTTTTCTTAATGTATTTAATACATAAATTACATCTTTATTATAATTAATTGATATAATATCATAATTAGGATCATTCACTAATAATTTCTTTAAACCTGATTTTTTGACATAATAATTATAAGCATAATATCCAATCATTATAATTGTATCCATTTTTCTAAAAACACTTTTTCTTAAAAATCTTAGTATTTTAAAATTATTATTGTTTGATGTTACTATTTTTTGATTTTTTATATTTTCTGGTAAAGGATAATATTTTAAGACTAAATCATTTCTAATAAAACTTTTTTCTACTCTCCAATAACTTGTTAAAGGATCTGAAAATACTCTGAATACATCTATTGTCATAAATAAAGGATCTGCAATTCTAAAACCATTTACATTTAAGATTGGTACCTTATTGTAGACATTTTCTGGCATATAACCAATATCACAATATTCAGTAAAATTTACAAATAATTTATAGGTTTCAATATGAATACCTTCTTGACCATTTATTCTTTTTATGCCATTTTTATGTAAATAATCACATAATTCCATAATATCTTCCACTGGTGATGGAGAATAAAATTCTATGTCAGGAGTATCTAATTTTGAATAAAATTGGTCATCCTCATTTTTAATTTTTATCAATAAATTTTGAGCAAATCCACCATAAACTATTCTTTTTTTATTTTTTATAAACTGATGAACTAATTTATTTACATAATTAATTTCTTTTAATGTAGGATCAAATTTTTCTAATTTAATTTGTTGTATTTCATCTTTAATTTTAGGTATTGTATCTCTAATTGCATCAATATCTTTTGCTCTGTATAAGGGCATTATATAATATTAAAATATATATTTTTTAATTCCTGAATAATTTTTTTAATAAAACCATCTACCAAAAAATAAATAAAAAGATTTTATAATTTTATATATAAAAATTTATGACAAACAATAAAAACATAATTGACAAATATTTCATTAATAAAGAACGTACCTTTGCATTTATTCATATAATTAATGATGAAGGTACATTTAAATTAATTCTACCATTAGTTTTTAAGGATTATGATTTTAAAAATATTGATCAATGTATTTCTATTTTATCTGAGAATTTTAATGGATATTCTCAAATGACAAGAAATATAAATAAAATTATTAAAATGTGTTTTAAATATTTAGATAAATATATTGATACTCTAGGAAATTTACAAAATATTAAAGAATCTGATCTTATAGAAGGAGAAAAAGACGAAGACGATGATATAGACGAATTATTACGTGTATTTGTAAAAACTTTGAAAATAAATTCTATGGAAGTTTGTTCAAACTGCGGGGATTATTTTCTAGTATACAAAAAAAAAATATATAACTATGATAA
>JGI20157J14317_10002172_pt1 | contig 17116 bp, 14 predicted proteins | sample COG_07_FD_14317 | JGI IMG/M metagenome (IMG submission 14317)
GTCCAAGTGATATGGATGAAGATTTTGTTCCAGACTCTATAGATTCTGACATAGATGGAGATAATATTCCTAATAATTTTGATAATGCACCAAATTTTTATAATCCTGACCAAGATTTTATCGAGGGAAATGAAGAATTTATTCAAATTGATTCTCCAGAATTTTTCTCACCAAATGGTGACGGTGTAAATGACTTCTGGGTAATTAAAAATCTAGAGCGTTACCCTAATAATATTGTTATTATTTATGATATAAATGGTAATCAAGTATTCAGTCAGAATAGATATCAGAATGATTGGAACGGGTTAAGTCAGGATGGACAGCAATTGCCTAGAGGATCTTACTTATACTCTATTGACTTGGATGGTAAAAATTCAAATCTAACTCAAGGCTGGATATATATAGTTAGATGAAAAATTATATTTTAACAGTATTTTTTTTTGTTTTCTCATCTGCTTTATATTCTCAATACAATAAAAATTTAGTTTTTTTTGATTCCCAAATGAATATTATAAACCCTGCATATGCAGGATATCAGGGAGACACTTCTTTTTCTTTAATTTCAAGGAATCAATGGCTATCTGTAGATGATGCACCAAAAAATTCAATTTTTTCCTTTTCATCTGCAAGGGAAAATAATGTAGGACTTGGGGCCTCTATTTTTTCCAAAAATACTTTTGTTGATAAATTAAATGAATTTAACATAGACTTTTCATATAAGTTAAAACTGTCAGAAAAAACTAATTTATTTTTTGGATTAAAGGGTGTTCTTGAATTTTTTAAATCTGATCCCTCTTTTTTATCTAATGACACTAATTATAATGACCCAGCTCTAAGTTCAATATCAATTTTTAGTCCCAACTTTGGATTAGGTTTCCTTTTAAATTCAGAAAAATATTGGTTTTCTCTTTCTTTACCTAAGTTGTTTCAAACAGAAATAAATAACATTTATTCTTTTGATTCTTCAGTTATAACATACATTGGAACGGGTATTAAAATTCCATTGAATGATTCTTTAGTTATGAAGCCCACTATACTATATAGAGACATTAAAGATTTAAAATCTATTTTTGATTTAAGTTATTTGATCAATTTTAAAAACATAATAGATTTTGGAGTAACCTATAGAACCAATGGTTCATTAATTTTTTTAACAAAACTGAGTGTTAAAGGGTTTGATTTCGGTTATGGGTTCGAAACCTTTCGTAATAATTCAATAGGAGGGTTAAATTTAAATACACATGAATTTTTCATTAATTTTTCTTTAAATAAAAAAAATACAGAAATAGAACCTGCTGAGTGAGAAAAACTTATTTTACTTCACCACAAGAACATAATACCTTCCCCATATTTTTAGCCTCTTGTTCTTGCATCTTATAGATCTTTCCTCTGAAAAGATTACATTTAGAAACGAGTTTATCACATGTTTTATAGAGATAGCATTTAACTTCGGAATTAGTACAGGTATAAACAATTTTTTGATTTTCTGTATCAGCCTTTGATGAGCTTAACGTAACTAAAATAAATAATAGTGTAAAAAAAATAGATTTTTTCATTTTTTATTTTAAATGTAGTTTTTTTAATTTAATTAAGTTAAAATTGACTAATTTATTTTTTGGTATTTAGCTACTGGATAAATTCTTTATCTACAGTTAATTTATTTGGATGAGTGTAGTACTAATTATATTAAAATCATTAGTAAAGAAAGCGCAATCCCACCAAGTGTGAAGTATATTGCTTTTCTGAAAATATCTGTTTGTGGTAGAAACATCCAATACGAAGAAAACACAAAAAAGAGTAACGCAATACCAAAAAATACATTTAAAAAATAAAGAGGTGTTGACGAAGTCGCTTTATGCATTTTTTCAATCATACCCAATATTTTTGGAGGTTGCATTTGAATGTACTTAAGTTTTCCTGTAGTTTTATTGTATTCTACATTTTTCACACCACGCCCCGATGGAGGCAATTCTTTTAAATTTTTTTCAATGACTTTTTCAATAAAAACCTCTTTTTTAAAATACTCTTTATCTCTAAACGTAAGAGTTATTCCACTTAATGCATACATAAACATAATACCCGTTAAAAAGAACCCTAAATAGCGGTGGTAGACTCTTACTTTATTACTTATTTCTCGATTATTAAGTGCCATTTTTTGGTGTTAGAGAGTGAAGTCGAATTTAATTTAGGCAAAAAAACAAAAAATAGTTTTAAAACTAAAACTTAAGCAGTAAAGTTGACTGAATCATTAATTTGTCTTAAGGTATTCGGCTTTAATTATTTTAGCAGTTTGATGCTCACCATTATGGTTCCACCCAGGGGGGTAGAAAATATATTTTAATTTATTTAAAAGTCCAGGAGCTCTATAAACATCTTTGCTTAAATTAATTATTTCACCAAAATATACATCAACAAAACTTCCTGATTTTATCGAGCGAGTCACACCATATTCAATTTTCATACTAAGGTCTTCTTCTTGGTAGGTCCCAAAAATACGATCCCAAATGTTTAATAAATTAGAGTAATTGGTATCAATGTATAGGGGATTTTTAGCATGATGTACCCGGTGATGTGAAGGGGTAAGAATAAATTTATTTAAAAATCCAAAACGTGCATCTTTTATTAAGTTTTCGCCAACATGAATAAAGGCTCCATAAGTACCATCTATAAACATAATCGCAAAGAGCATAACTGGGTTTACGCCTAAAATCATACAAATGGAAGTGCGAATAAAATCAGCATAAGGAGCTTCTAAGAAAAAATGCGCATGAGTAACACTTAAATTCATTTCTTCAGGAGAATGGTGTGTAGCGTGTAAACACCATAATAAACGAACTTTATGTGCTAAAAAATGATATATAAAATGAGCAAATTCCCAAATTATATAGCCATAAATAAACCAATACCAGGTACTAGAGGTCTCAACTAGAGCAAAAGGTTGGAAAAGACCAATACAAAGAGTTACCATTCCAATAGCAATAAAACGTCCTATAACTCTATTGAAAAGATAAATCAAGAAAATTACTTTATAGACTTTAGTTTGAGGCTTTTTATAAATAAAACCTAAACTTAATTCTAAAAATAAAAGTAAGGGGATGATGGGAATAATTAGAGCAACAATTCCTTCATAAGTTAAAAACTTTTCAATTTCATTATTTTGAAGAATTGTTAAAAATTGATTAACCCCAAAAAACCCAACAATTTCGTTCCAAAAACTTTCTAAAAACCCCATTTTTATTAAATATTTTAAAAAGATAAAGATTTAATTAAACCTTTCCCAATCAAAAGAGTCTACATATTTATTACAATCAAATTAATACGATAGTTTATCTTTAATTTAAAAGAAAGAATTTGTGTATTTTTGCAAAAAATTACACAACAAATAATTGTTTGCCATTTTCAAAAATCAAAATCATTTTAATTAATAAAGAATGTCAGAAAAAAGCACATTAAAAAATAGTAGGAAATGGATTTTGATAGTCCTTGGGTTTGTTATCCTTTATGGGTCTTATAAAATATCTCAAACCATTGCAAATAGTAGGCCTTCAAAAAACAGGGAATTTAAAGTTGTTACTAAAGAGGTGTATACACGTAAAGTCACCAATGGTTCTTATCAAGTTCAAATACCTTCTAACGGAGTTCTTAATGCATACAAGCGTATAAGTTTAACTTCAAGAGTTCAAGGAGTAATGCAAACTATTAAACCATTATTTAAAGTAGGTCAGAATTATAAGAAAGGTCAAACGTTAGTTCAAATTGATGCTTCAGATTTTAATGCAAATGTTATTGCTCAGCGTGCTTCTTTATATAATTTAATCACCTCTGTACTTCCAGATTTACAATTAGATTTTCCAGTTGCACATTCAAATTGGAGAATATTTCTTCAAAACTTTGAATTAAAAAAGCCAGTTCCAGCACTTCCTTTAATGGAAGAAAATGTAAGACTCTTTGTCTCAGGGCGCGGAATTATATCTTCTTATTATTCGCTTCAGAACTTAGAGCAAAACTTAAAATTTTATTCAATCAAGGCTCCTTTTGATGGCGTTTTGGTAGCTGCAAAGATAACTGAGGGCTCTTTACTTAGACCTGGACAAGAATTAGGTGAATTTATAGCTCCCGGTAATTACGAGTTAATGGTAGCTCTCCCAAAATCATATGTAGATAATGTAGAAGTGGGTGCAAAAGTTTCTTTGAAATCTGTTGATGCTGATCAGAACTATCAGGGAGTCATTAAACGTATAAATGCGCAAGTAAATATACAAACACAGTCTGTTGCGGTATATATCCAAGTTAAAAATTCAAAATTAAAAGAAGGAATGTTTTTAGAGGCTCAAATAGAAGCTAAAGAATTTGATAATGTTTTTGCAATCAATAGAGGATTACTTAATGGAGACCAACAACTTTATGTTGTTGTGGCTAATAAACTTGAACTCAAAAGAGTAGTTCCCCTTCATTTTACAGAAACATTAGCCATTGTAAGTGGATTAGAAAATTCAGATGAAATAGTTGCTCAGCCCTTGATTGGAGCTTTTGTTGGAATGGAAGTACTTCCTTCGGTTATTACTCCATCAAAATAAGCTAACATGAGGAAAATAATTGATTATTTCATAAAGTACCATGTGGCAGTTAATATTGTCATTTTAGCCTTTTTATTATTTGGACTTTTAGGGGTTACGTCATTAAAGTCATCTTATTTCCCACTTGCAGAATCACATACGGTTCAAATAGCGGTAACTTATCCTGGCGCATCTCCATTTGAAATTGAAGAAGGTGTAATTCTAAAAATAGAAGATAACTTAAAAGGGTTAATAGGCGTTGAACGTGTTACCTCAATATCAAGAGAAAATTCAGGTTCTATAACGGTGGAGGTTGAAAAAGAACGGGACATTAATTTCATGTTATTGGAAGTTAAAAATGCCGTAGATAGAGTGCCTAGTTACCCAATTGGAATGGAGCCCCTGGTAGTTTCAAAGCAAGAACAAATTAGATCAACCATAAACTTTTCTTTAACAGGAGATAATATCTCTCTTATTGAACTTAAAGAAATTGGCCGTCAAATCGAAAACGATTTGCGTGCAATAAATGGAATATCTCAAATTAGCGTTTCAGGATATCCACAAGAAGAAATTGAAATTGCAGTTAATGAGAGTCAACTTTTAGCTTATGGCTTGAGCTTTTCATCCATTGCACTATCTATTGCTAAATCTAATATTATTGTAACGGGTGGACAGGTTAAAACCATTGCTGAGGAATTTTTGATTCGTGCAAACAACAAATTTTATTATGCCGATGAACTTGCTAATATTGAAGTACTTTCAAAACCTGATGGAACTAGGGTTTTATTAAAAGATGTTGCTCAGGTAAGTGATCGATTTTCTGAAACACCTAATAGAATATATGTAGGTAATGATATTTCAGTAAATATTAGTGTAAACTCCACCAATTCAGAAGATGTGATTACTGCCGCTGCCTCTGTTAGAGATTATATTGAAGAGTATAATGAAATCAATGATAACTTTACACTAACGGTACTGAATGATCAATCGGTTACTCTTACAGAACGGAATAAATTACTGATTGAAAATATTTTTCAAGGAATGCTTTTAGTTTTATTATTTCTCTCTATTTTCTTAAATTCAAGGCTTGCTTTTTGGGTAGCGTTCGGACTTCCAGTTTCATTTTTAGGTATGTTTATTTTTGCTCCTATGTTTGGAGTGACTATAAATGTTCTGTCAACCTTTGGAATGATAATCGTTATAGGAATCCTAGTAGATGATGGAATTGTAATTGCAGAGAATATTTACCAGCATTATGAAAGAGGAAAAAGTCCTTATCGTGCAGCTATAGATGGTGTTTTAGAGGTTCTTCCCCCTGTAGTCTCTGCAATTATAACAACCATATTAGCTTTTTCGTTATTTTTATTTTTAGACGGAAGAATTGGAGAATTTTTTAGTGAGGTTTCTGTAGTAGTTATTCTGACTTTGTTGATTTCATTAATAGAAGCACTAATAATATTACCTGCACATTTAGCAAATTCCAAGGCCTTAATTAAGAAGAAAAGTGAACCCAAAACACTCATAGCAAAAGGTTTTTCGAAGTTAAGAAAGATTAACAAACTAGGAGATTCATTGATGCAATCTTTAAGGGATAACATCTACCAGCCCACTTTAAAATTTTCACTGAATAATAGATTTTTGGTGCTTACGGTTTTTGTTGCATTTTTTAGTATGACGATTGGCTCTTTTGGAGGGGGTATTATTAGGACTTCTTTTTTTCCATCTATCGCAAGTGATCGTATATCAATAAGTTTGGTAATGCCCAATGGAACGAATGAGAGGATAACAGATTCTATTATTAGCTTAATTCAAACTAAAGCAAAAATTGTAGATAAGGAATTTTCTGAAATGTATTTAAAAGGAACCGAAAATACACTTTTTGTAAATACTATTAAAACACTTGGAAATGGTGCTTCAAGAGCTAATCTAACGATTAACCTTTTGCCAGGTGAGCAACGTCCGGATGTGATTCGAGCAGATATGATCTCCTCAAGGTTATCAGAATTAGTAGGCCCTTTAATAGGTGTAGAAAGCGTTATATATGGTTCTGGTTCTAATTTTGGAGGAAAACCTATTTCAGTTTCTTTATTATCGAATAATATTGACGAATTAAAACAGGCTAAAAATGAACTTAAAAAGGTATTAGAATCTAACGCACTATTAAAAGATATTGAAGATAATGACCCTGCAGGAATTAAAGAGATTACAATTCAATTAAAAGATAATGCATATTCTTTAGGTCTAGATTTACAATATATAATGAGTAGAGTGAGAGCTGGATTTTTTGGAGTACAAGCTCAACGTTTTCAGAGAGGACAGGATGAAATTAGGGTTTGGGTTCGATACAAAAAAGAAGACAGATCCTCTATTACCCAATTAGAAGACATGAAAATTGATCTTCCAAATGGTCAGTTTATTGCCCTTAAAGAAATTGCAACCTACACTATTAGAAGAGGTGATGTTTTGATCAATCACCTTGATGGAAGAAGAGAAATACAAGTATCAGCAAATCTTAAAAACTCAAAAGAATCTTCTGCAACAGACATAATGGCTGACATCCGATCTAATATTATGGCTAAAATACAAGAAAAATATCCTTCTGTAAGCGCTTCCTATGAAGGACAAAATAGAGAAGCTACCAAGCTTTTGAATTCATTAGCAGGTGCAGGAATACCTATCTTGATTTTAATCTATATGACCATTGCATTTACCTTTAGGAGTTTTTCTCAGCCTATTTTACTGTTCTTATTAATTCCAATTAGCCTTATTGGAGTAGCTTGGGGTCACTGGATTCACGATTTCCCCGTGAATATACTATCCTTATTAGGTATTATTGCACTTATAGGAATTATGGTTAATGATGGTCTGGTTCTTATTGGAAAGTTTAATAATAATTTAAGAAACGGCTTTTCTTTTCAAGAAGGTCTTCTTAATGCTGGAAACTCTCGATTTAGAGCAATATTTTTAACCTCTGCCACAACAGTAGCGGGTCTAACACCGTTGATTTTAGAAAAAAGTAGACAGGCACAATTTTTAAAACCTATGGCCATCAGTGTTTCTTATGGGATTGCTTTTGCAACCATATTAACACTTATAGTCTTGCCTATTTTTCTTTCATTAAATAATCAGTTAAAGGTTACCGTTAAATGGTTGATTTCAGGTGAATATCCTTCAAGAGAATCGGTTGAGAGTTCCATAAAAGAAATTATAGAAGAAAAGAAAATTACAGAAGGAGAAGAAGAAACTCTAAAATCAATATAGTCATGAGATCATTATTAGCAGGAGTGTTCATTATTTTAAGTATACTTATTTCACCTCTCTATGGACAAAAAACCTTATCAAAAGAAGATGCTTTGGCTATCGCTTTAGAAAAGAATTTTGGAATTCAGATTTCTAAAAATAATGTAGAAATTATAAAAAATAATTCAAGCCTTTTAAATTCAGGTTATCTTCCTTCCATTTCGATTTCAGGAGGGTCAAATTTTATAGATTCAGATTCTGAAATTGCTTTTCCAGGACAAGTTTCAGAAGACGGTTCCCCAAGAACTAATTTAAATTTAAATGATCAGGAAAGTCAGCGTTATAATGCAGGTGTAAATTTGAATTACACACTTTTTGACGGTTTAGGGAGAAGATTTACTTACAAAATATTAAAAGAACAGTTTGCATTAAGTGAATTACAATTACGCGAAACAATTGAAACTACTATACTACAACTTTACAGTGTTTATTTTAATGTAGCTCAATTAAAGGAATCTACTGAAATTTTCAAACAAGCTCTGGCTGTTTCAATAGAGCGTCAACGAAGAGCAGAAAGTGCTTTCAGTTATGGCCAGTCAAATAAACTTGCTGTTCTGAATGCTCAAGTTGATGTAACCAATGATAGTATAAGTTTACTTCAAATCAACCAACAATTAGACAATGCCAGGCGCGATTTAAACTTACTTTTGAATGAACCAATGGATCAACAATTTCAGGTTGAAACTATTGTAAATTTCATACCTGAAATTCAAATTGATAAAGCTATTCAAACAGCTACACAATTCAATGTAAACTTATTACAAGAAAGGCAAAATTCACAAATCAATGCCTATGATATTAAAGTGAGCCAATCTGGATATTTACCTGTTATAGGGCTTTTAGGGTCATATGGTTGGAATTTAAATCAAAGCCCTGCTTCGGCATTTTTCCCGGGCACAAACAACAATTCCTATTCTATGAGTTTGGGCGCTAATCTTAGTTGGAATTTATTTGATGGGCGTGCTTTAACGCGTGTTAAAAATTCAAAAATCACCTTAGATAGCCAAAAAATACGCTTAGAAGAAACAAAACTTAGGTTTGAACGTGATCTGTCAAATGCTTTGCAAACCTATAAAAATGCTTTAAAAATTTATACCATTCAAGAAAAACAAGTGGAAACAGGAACCTATAATTTTGAACGTTCAGAAGCACAATATAAATTAGGGTCTATTACTTCAATAGAATTTCGCCAAGCACAAGTTAATTTGCGGAATGCTCAAAATCAGTGGACCTTATCAAAATATGAGGCAAAATTAGCAGAGTTAAGTGTCCTACAGTTATGCGGGCAACTCTTAAATATTTCATTATAAATAGGCCGAATATTTTTTAATTAAATAATATTCTTAACAGGGTATTCTTTATTTTGAGTCAATTAATATCGAAAACGAATAATTTCTTGGGAAAACCTCTAGAAACTATTCTAATCCATCTATTTATTTTATAGTTTTGTAAAAATTTAAATAAGGTATTATGGCATTTGATATTGACATGATTAAGCTAGTCTACAGCCGTCTTTCTGAGCGTGTAGCAGAAGCAAGAAAACTTACAGGACGTTCTTTAACGGCAACTGAAAAAATTCTATATTCTCACCTTTGGGAATCTGAAGAAAAAAGACCTTTTTCACGTGGAGCAGATTATGTGGATTTTGCTCCCGATAGAATTGCCTGTCAAGATGCAACTGCACAAATGGCTCTATTGCAGTTTATGCAATCTGGAAAGTCTAAAGTTGCGGTTCCTACAACCGTTCATTGCGATCACTTAATTCAAGCAAAAGAAGGTGCTGCCTTAGATTTAAAATCTGCAAACTCAACTTCTGCAGAGGTTTTTAATTTTTTAGAATCGGTTTCTGATAAATATGGAATTGGTTTTTGGAAGCCAGGTGCTGGAATTATTCACCAAGTTGTATTAGAAAATTATGCCTTTCCTGGAGGAATGATGATTGGAACTGATTCTCATACCGTAAATGCTGGTGGACTTGGAATGGTTGCCATTGGAGTAGGTGGTGCAGACGCAGTAGATGTAATGGCTGATATGGCTTGGGAATTAAAATTTCCTAAATTAATTGGTGTCAAATTAACTGGAAAACTAAACGGCTGGACCGCACCTAAAGATGTAATTTTAAAAGTGGCGGGAATTCTAACTGTCAAGGGAGGAACGGGAGCTATAATCGAATATTTTGGAGAAGGTGCTGAGTCTATGTCTTGTACCGGAAAAGGGACAATTTGTAATATGGGTGCTGAGGTTGGCGCAACCACCTCCACTTTCGGATATGATGATTCTATGGAGCGTTATCTCAGGGCAACTGGAAGAGATGATGTTGCAGACGCTGCCAATGAAGTTAAAGAACATTTAACTGCAGATCCAGAAGTATATAAAAATCCAGAAAATTATTTTGATGAAATAATTGAAATTGATTTAGATACTTTAACACCCCATATTAATGGCCCTTTTACTCCAGATCTAGCAACACCTGTTTTAGAAATGAGAACAGTAGCTAAAGAAAATGGATGGCCTTTAAAGGTTGAGTGGGGATTAATTGGTTCATGCACTAACTCTTCATATGAAGATTTAGCTCGAGCTGCTTCCATTGCGAAACAAGCCGTTGAGAAAAAATTAGTTACCAAAGCAGAATTTGGAATTAATCCTGGTTCTGAACAGGTACGTTTTACTGCAGAGAGAGATGGACTTTTATCAATTTTTGAAGATTTAGATGCTAAAATTTTCACCAATGCTTGTGGTCCATGTATTGGACAATGGGCTCGTGAAGGTGCAGATAAACAAGAGCGCAACTCTATCATTCACTCTTTTAATCGTAACTTTTCTAAACGTGCTGATGGAAATCCAAATACTCATGCCTTTGTAGCTTCCCCAGAAATGGTCGCTGCAGTTGCTATTTCGGGACGTTTGGATTTCAACCCTATGACAGATTCGTTAATTAATCAAGACGGTGAAGAGGTTCGATTAGATCCGCCAACAGGAGTTGAATTGCCTCCTTTAGGATTTGATGTTAAAGAAAATGGATATCTGGCACCTCAAGAAAATGGTTCTTCTGTAAGTGTAGTTGTAAAAGAAAATTCAGAACGTCTACAACTATTGTCTCCATTCCAACCTTGGGATAATGAAAATTTAATGGGTGCTAAATTATTGATAAAAGCAAAAGGGAAATGTACTACTGACCATATCTCTATGGCAGGTCCTTGGCTTCGTTTCAGAGGTCATTTAGATAACATTTCAAATAACTGTTTAATTGGAGCGGTTAATGCATTTAATGAAAAGACAAACTTTGTCAAAAATCAACTCTCAGGTGAATACGGTGGGGTGCCTGATGTGCAACGTCAATATAAAGCTGCTGGTATTGAAACTTTAGTGGTCGGGGATCACAATTATGGCGAAGGTTCTTCTCGTGAGCACGCAGCCATGGAGCCACGTCACCTTGGTGTAAAAGTAGTATTGGTAAAATCGTTTGCTCGTATTCATGAAACAAACCTGAAGAAACAAGGAATGTTAGGTATTACATTTGCATCAGAAGCCGATTTTGATTTAATCCAAGAAGACGATACGTTTAACTTTACTGATCTTAATGTCTTTTCCCCTGGTAAACAACTTAATGTTGAAGTAATCCATGCTAATGGTTCAAAAGATACTATTCTAGCAAATCACACATATAATAGACAACAAATTCAGTGGTTTAAAGAAGGTTCTGCCCTGAATTTGATCAAAAAAGAAAACGCAGCCTAATATTAGGGCGCCTATTTTTAAAGATTAATCCAGTAGGTAAGTTTGAGATTTATAGAGCGAAATACAGGGCTAAACTGATCAGCAGCATAACTATCATTATAGACCAAATAAAGGTCTGATAGCGGGGCAAACCTCCATTGTAATCTAGAGTTTATTCCGAAATCATCAATTTGATTACTATATTGTATGAGAGTAGACCAAAATAAATTTCGATTTAAAGTAACTTGTATTTTTGGGCTAATTAATAATAATTTAGCTGTGGGATAGGGGTTTGGTAGTATAATTTTATTGTAGTCCCATAATAGACTTAAGATTACTTTAGGTTGAAACCTAAACTGGGTTGTTCCTTGGTACGAAAAACGTGTTCCATTAAAGAAAGTTCCATAAGAAAAAGTTGAAGTAAAATTAAAAGCATTAGCTAGAGGTGATTGATAACTTATGCTCCAGTTACCAAAATCATATCCTGTTTGTCCAGGTAAGGGCTCTCCATTTTCACTCCTGCTAGGATCAAAAGGACTTGATAAATACACAAACTGTTTTTTAAATTCTATTCCTAATTGTGATTGTTTTTTAAATTCCAATTCGTATTCAAATGAAAAAAAATGATCTGTCTTTTTATAGTCTAAGTTTTTTTGAAACCACATAAGGTTTAATAACCTAAAGCTATGAGAGTTAATTTTTTTATTATTTGGGTAAAAAGTCCTACTAGCGCTAGTACCTGATTTAAATATACCAGTACGTGGAATAAAGCCTAAATCTGAGGTAAAATCATCATCAACGTATACCCAGTCTGAACTGAATCTCCAAATCCGAGTATTGTAAATTAAGTTTGCTTGGCTTGAAAGGTTTCCTTTAGTGTCATTTGGTTGAAATGATTTATGGGTAAAAAATTTACCAATCCACTTGTTATTAGTTGAGTTTAAATTATAATCCATTCCAACTACTCTATTATATCGATTCTCTTCTTTTGTAAAACTATAATCTTTAAATGTTTGTCGATTAACCATAAATAGACCAATTTGTGATTGTCCAAATACTTTTCTTTGAACGGCTAACATCGAATTATTATTTGATGCGATTCCTTTATAAATATCTTCTTGATTTTGAATATTAAGGACCCCAATACGCCAGTTTTGATTTAATTTGCCACTAAGTCTAATGCCTCCAAGAATATCATTTCTACTACTAGTCCCAGTTGAATCTTTTGCAATTCCAATACGTCTAGAAAAGAAAGGTATTGCGTCTCTTCTACTTCCAAAGCTTTCAAACAGATCTCGATTGTCTATAAAAAACTGTCTTTTTTCTGGTAGTGATATTTCAAACCGAGTAAGGTTAGTGATAATATTGTCAACTTCCACATTTGAAAAATCTGGATTTAAAGTTATATCTAGATTAAGCCCGTTTCCAACAGGAATTTTCATATCTCCTCCAAATAATATTTTTTTTTGTGAAGTAGTTTCACTAAAATCCTTTGAAACCAATCCGTTTGTATAAGGAATTAAATAAAGCGGAGTATTACTAGAGGGTAAGGGTTCTTCAAAAAGGAGCTCTCCATAGTATCCAATATTTATCGGAAATTGATTTTGAGGTACTTTTGTCCAGATACTCCTTTCATTAGTCTGAAGGTCAAATCGGTATGTTTGAAAGCCCCATTTTTGACTTCCCTCAGGATATTTAATAGAACTAAAAGGAATAGCCATTTCAATGGTAAATTTATCTTTTTCACGTACGCTTTCTGACTGCCATTTTATATCCCATGTAAGACTAAAACCATTTATATCTGATCCTCTTTCAGAAATTAATCCTTCACGTTGCACACCAAAGGCACTTACCCCAAATAAAAAGGCATTTTGTCCATCTCTAAAGGTGTCAAACAAAATGGTAACATTGTCGTTTGTAAGGGCACTAAAATCTCTTTTTAAGGAACTAACAATAAAATTTTTGTCGATGGCAAGTGCTTCAATTCCAATTAATAAGTGTGTATCATTAAAAAGAATTTTAACGGATGTTTTATTGATTGATTTTAGAGAATCTGTTGGGAATAATTGCCAAAAATTTTCTGCACTATTAGCCTTTAACCATATGTCTTCGCTAAGCTTTCCGTCTAGTATTATTTTTTCTTCAACTTTTTTTACTAGTAGAGACCGCTTTGTGTTTTGAGCATTAACAACCATTAATGACAAAACAAGGAAAAAGGTAAGAAAAAACTTTAAGCGTTTTAATTCATAAAAACTAACATACTTTAAAGAGTATTCTTCCAATTATAATTATTTTAATTCCAACCTTTTGACATTTTTTTCATCATTTAGTTTAATATTAAGTAAAATAAAGTTTTATGAATTAAAACTTTAAGTGTCTAATGGTTTCACTATTATTGATGAGTTGTTTTAAGGCACTAATTCCAATTTCAATATGTCTTTTGTCAAATAATTTAGAATTTACCTCATCTTTTTCTTTAGACTTCACTCCTTCAGGAACCATGGGTTGATCACTAACTAAAAGCAAGGCTCCTGTAGGAATTTGATTAAAAAATCCTACAGTAAATAAGGTTGCAGTTTCCATGTCAATGGCATAAGCCCTAATGGCTTGTAGGTAATCTTTAAATTCGGCATCGTGTTCCCACACCCTTCTGTTTGTTGTATAAACAGTACCAGTCCAGTAATTCAATTCATTTTCTCTAAGTGTCCTTGAAATTACCTTTTGAAGCGCGAAAGAGGGCATTGCAGGAACTTCTGGAGCAAAATAATCATCTGAAGTACCATCCCCTCTAATGGCACCAATCGGCAAAATTAAATCTCCAATTTCATTTCTCTTTTTTAGGCCTCCACATTTTCCAAGAAATAAGACTGCTTCAGGATTAATTGCAATCAATAAGTCCATTATCAGTGCTGCATTAGGACTTCCAATACCAAAATTTATAATGGTAATATTTTCAGCTGTTGAAGACCCCATCATACTACTTTCTCCTTCAATGGCAGAATTCATAATTTCAGAAAATTGTATAACGTATTTCTGAAAATTTGTAAGCAATATATAATCTCCAAATGAGTCCAGAGATTTCCCTGTATAGCGACTTAGCCAATCTTTTACTATTTTCTCTTTAGTATCCATAAGGTTATTTTTTTAAATAAATATTTTATAGTAATTAATTACTTTTTTTAAATATATTCTTCTATGAATAGTTCATAATTAAGTACCCTTCCAAGTTAGTTAAAGAAGAATTTAAAAGGTCAAGAGTTGCTCAAAAAAACCACCGATTTTTTTTTCACTGTTAACAAAATGGATTTCTAATATCCAGCTTCTAGAATCCCCCTTTTGATTAAGTGCTCTCATATCAACATGATTTTCTGGATGTATATAATTTGTTTTAAGTTCTTTTTCTAAACTTTCGTGGGGAAAATGTCCTATGAGATGACCAGCTATTTCTCCTCCAAATTCCCATTCATATTTTTTAGCTAATTCATGAGTATAAGCGTAAAGTTCAGCTCCTGTAATTTGTTTTTTAGAATCAAAGTATTCTTTTCCCTCCCACCATGCTTTCTCAATATCTTGGCTAAGTTTAGTTTTCAGAGGATCATTCCCTATGACATAGGTTCGACCAAAATCAGCCTCCCATTCTTCGAATACAGGACCAAAATCAATAAATAAAATGTCATCTTTTTGGAGAGTAAGATTCTCCGGATTTTCATTATAAGGTTTTAAGGTGTTTTTCCCTGCTCTAACAATTCTTTTATGCCAATAAAGTTTTATGCCGAATAATTCAAAGGCTAGATTGTAAATTTCAGTATTTATGTTTTTTTCAGTTTTACCAGGGATTATTAGCCCTCTTTTTTCAATTTCCTGAAAAAGAAAGATTGCTTTTTTTTCTGCTTCAATTAGCTTTTTTGTAGAAGAATTCATTCATCTAAGTTATTATAAATACATTTATAAAGAATAATTCAAATAAACATGGAACTTTCACTGTATCAAATTGATGCCTTTACAGATCATCTTTTTTCAGGTAATCCCGCATGTGTAGTTCCTTTAACTAAAATGCTACCTGATGCTCTTTTATTGAAAATTGCACAGGAAAATGCTGTTGCAGAAACCGCTTTTTTTTTAATTAAAGATCAAAAAATCTTTTTGAGATGGTTCACACCAGAAGTCGAAATGGACCTCTGTGGTCATGCTACTCTGGCAACAGCTCATTGTCTTAAAACCATTTTACAGTTTTCAGAAAATATTTTTAAATTTGAAACCTTAAGCGGGATTTTAGTTGTTGAATTTAAGGATGGTTTATACCATCTTAATTTTCCTTCTCGAATGCCAAAAAAGTTTAAACTTCCTTCTTTACTTCAAGAGTCAATAAATATTCCCCCAGTATATGTTTTCAAAGCAAGAGATTATGTTCTGATTTATGAATCAGAATATGATATAAAAAATATAACCATTAACCGAGTCCCTTTTGACCAGTTAAGTTTGCGTGCAGGTGGTGTTATTGTTACATCGGAAGGAGATTCTTGTGATTTTGTTTCAAGATTTTTCACACCTAAAGCTTCTATATTAGAAGATCCAGTTACAGGTTCTGCTCATTGTTCTCTTATTCCATTTTGGGCTGAGCGACTAAAGAAACAAAAGATGCTAGCAAAACAGTTATCTTTAAGAGGCGGAACATTATATTGTAGAAATCTTGGTGAGCGTGTTCTTATTAGTGGGAAAGCAATCACATATTCTAAGGGAAGTTTTGTTATTAAATAAATCCTTTATGTAAAGGTTTCTTTTTAATAAAATAAAAAGTCATAGGTTAGTTGCTATTTTTTAGTTTTACAAATCTTACACTTGTTATCAATACCGTCGATTTCCACTTTGTTTTTGTGATATTCACTCAAAGGTTTAAACACTTTACAGTTACTACATTTGACTTCTGTAAGAGTCCCTTGAACATCAAACTTTCGTCTGCTTAAATATAAAGGAGTTTTTTTACTGTAGGCTTTAATTTTTTTTTTGTCTTCTTCGTTCATTATGCAAGTACTTCTAAAATTATATTTACACAATATAATCTTGGTTTACAATAAGGTTCTTATTTTTTTTTGTCTTGTGTGTCAAGGTATAATTTAATTACTTTTTCTTTTGCCCAGGGTGTTTTTCTAAGAAAAGTTAAGCTTGAATTAATGGAAGGATCACTTTTAAAACAATTAACATTAATTTTAAGTGCTAATTTCCCCCATCCATATTCAGCTATTAGCTCTATGAGAATTGTTTTTAAGTTAATTCCATGTAAAGGATTGTTTGGTTGTTCTCTTTGCAAGGGGAATTGTTTATTCATAATTAAAAGATATAAAAGTAATCTATTTGAAATGGATTTCTATTGTAAGAAAAAACCCCTCACAAAAGTGAAGGGCTTTGATTGTCTGTTAAGTATTGTGTGGCGTAGCGGTTACTCTAGCTCCCCCTATTATTCAAAGTTGCAGCATAACTTCTTCTATTGACGATCCACTCGCCTTGGACGATATCCGTTTCTCCTTCATTAAGAATATTAAGGT
>JGI20157J14317_10002181_pt1 | contig 17061 bp, 17 predicted proteins | sample COG_07_FD_14317 | JGI IMG/M metagenome (IMG submission 14317)
AACAGCACGGGCTCCATGAGCGCCATGCTCAGAAATGCCTTTGGGCGAAGCTTATGAGTTAGCAGCAGCGTTGAGCCGCCCATCGAATGACCAAGCCCGTGAACGGGCTCGCCAAGCTCGTCCAGCAATTCGGCTACGTCTTCGGCGAAACGTTGCCATGAATCGAGCTGAGCAGGGTCGTCTTGCCAAAGAGGGCGATGCTCGACCCCCAACACACGATATTCGCGCGTTAGCCGCGTTAAAAGATCGCGATAAACGCGAGGTGGGTAGCCATTGGCATGCGAGAAAAGAATAATGGGTCCGGTTCCGCCGAAGTCGACGACGGGGATTTGGGCGCGAAGGTCTAGTAACTGCACGTGTCTTGGACTCTCCTAGAAAATTTGATTTGCCACCCTTTGGGGTCTATACGTTATAGTGTGAAAGCTATTCGGATCGTTCGTGGTCTTCTTTTAAGAACGCACGCAAGTATACAGGGATTACACCATGGAACTCGTTTACTGGCACTGGATTGTCTTGGGTATAGTCCTCATGCTCGCCGAAATTTTTATTGGTTCTTTTTTCATCTTTTGGTTTGGCGCGGCAGCCGTCGTAGTTGGGCTTAGCCTGACCATTGCACCGAGCATCAGCGCGCCTACCCAGCTTATTTTCTGGACATTGTTATCGTTGGTTTTCGCCGTTGCTTGGTTTCGGTTTCTCAAACCTCTCTCTAAAGATGTAACCAAAGCTGGGCTGTCCCGAGAAGCACTGATCGGCGAGATCGGTCAGGTGCTCTCTGCACCAAACGGCGACAAACGCGGCATGGTTCGCTTTCCCGCGCCGCTGCTTGGGTCAGACGAATGGTTAATTATGTCCCAAGACAGCTTAAGCATTGGCGATCGAGTGTCAGTGAAAGATGTCTCAGGAAACTCCCTCATTGTCGTCCGCGTCTAAACTAGTACCGCACGCAAACCTTCTACTTGGAGATCGTTATGGAACCGGCCCTAATCTTAACCGCAGCAATATTCGTCTTTCTGCTCGTCACGGTCGCCAAGGGCGTCCGGCAGGTGCCGCAGGGCAATAAGTGGGTTGTTCAGCGCCTTGGCAAATACTACACGTCGCTAAACCCCGGTCTCAATTTTGTGATTCCGTATATCGACAGCATTGCTTACAAGGTGACGACAAAAGACATCGTCCTAGACATTCCCTCGCAAGAGGTGATCACCAAAGACAACGCGGTCATCATGACCAACGCGGTTGCCTATATCAATATTGTGTCACCAGAGAAGGCCGTTTACGGCGTCGAAGATTACATCATTGCCATTCAAACGCTGGTGCAGACATCACTGCGCTCTATTGTCGGCGAAATGAGCCTCGACGACGCCCTCTCATCGCGTGATCACATCAAAGCTAAGCTTAAAGCTGCGATAAGTGATGACATCGCAGACTGGGGGATCACACTCAAAACCGTCGAGATTCAAGACATCAACCCCTCTGGCACCATGCAGGCGGCGATGGAAGAACAAGCCGCCGCCGAGCGTGCTCGCCGCGCCACAGTGACGCGCGCCGACGGCGATAAGCAAGCAGCGATATTAAAAGCCGAGGGTAAGTTGGAGGCATCGCGCCGTGAAGCTGAGGCTCAGGTAATTCTCGCACAGGCGAGTCAAACCGCCATCGAACTGGTAACCTCGGCGGTTGGCGACAAAGAACTGCCTGTCGCCTATCTGCTCGGTGAAAAATACATCACCTCACTGCAGAACCTCTCTGCGTCCGAGAATTCTAAATTCGTTGTCTTTCCTGCAGATATTCCGGCAGCGATTAAAGGCATGATGGGGTCGCGCTAAGTCAGCGAGCGACTACGTTAGAAATTGCCATTGATCTTGAGCGATAGCGTGCGGCCCGAACCGCCGCAGTTATCCTCAATCTCCTCGAGTATTCCGTCTGAAACCCTGCCCACGAAACGCTGTCGCTCACGGCACTGCATATTGTCATTGGCGTTACGCGCATCGAAACGGTAGGTAATACCTCTCCGATCAACAAACTGCACAAAAGCGGTGACGTTGGGGTCCCCAGCACGCAGCTCAATATCATCTATTTCATAGCGCTTTATGTTGGCATCAAATCGATTATTCCATTCCATGCCATAGCTCATGCCGAGCGACGTTACATCATGACGCATACCCAAACGTAAGCGCCCTCGATCGAAATTGGCGAAGCGACGATCGATCCCTAGAAAGGGGTCGATCACGCTTGAATCCTTCACATTGAAATTAGCAGTGATAAGCAGATTAGGCATAGAGATCATTCGCATTCGAATGCTGGCAGCAGCAGTGAGACCATACATATGACCATTTCCAATATTGCCGGCAATCGACTGTAAATTATCTTCATCGACTGTCGCATCGATGCGTTCGATTACATTGAAATGCTCGTGATACCAGACACCCGCAGACACCACGCCAACGTCGTTGGGCAAACGATATTCACCCTTAAGATCATACGCCCAAAGCCACTCGGGCTTTAAGTTTTCGTTACCGCCTAAAACATTAGAATCATTGTCTTGGTCATCGTTCGAGGCAACAAAATCACCAAACCTAAGTTGTTGCACCCGCTTCTCAACCGTCGCTCTGATCTGGAGCTGGGGCGTGAGGTCATAACGGAAATCGACTTTGGGTTTGAAAAAGCCAAAATCACGCGACAGCGACGTCTCTCCCGACTGGCTGATTTCGGAGGATTCATAGAGCATTGACGTCTCGAGTGACATCTGCGAACTGAGCTGCCAGTTGTGAATCAGGAACGGCTCGTAACGCATTTCTTCAACGGTGGAGACCGCGTTCGACACACTTTGCGCAACGAGTCCGCCAAGCGAAGGGTCAGGGGTACCTGCCGCATCGACAACGCCATAAGCGAGTCGCGAGTCTAGTATCGTCTGCGCGCGCTCAATACCGATTTCGACGTCCTGAGACTCAAAAAAATCGAAAGTATACGAACCTCTCGCTATTCGCTCTTTAGTTACGCTTCCGGTATCCAGGAAAAGTGTCAATTCTTCGCTGCCCTCGTCGGCAACGTCGTAGCGTTTGCGGATGCTATCAACATTACCTTGATTGCTAATAACCAGCCCTTTGAAACGCGAGCCTTGCGCTGTTCGCAACTCATAGTCTGCGCCGATTTCCCAGTTATCCCGCTCGCCTGGCAACTCTTCGCGCTGCAGGGCAATTGTATTGGGATAAACGCGGCGGTTTACCGTGCGGCGGGCGAGTGAAGTCGGATTGTCATTTTGCGAATACAGCGCGTTGAGTCTTGCGCTCGAGTTCGGGCTAAATTCGTAATCAAGGTTTGCGCTGTAGTCATAACTGGTTTGCTCGCGAATCTGATCCTCGCGGATCGCATCGTTTGCTGTGAAGTCGCCAAGCATACTGTCCTCGTAAGTAATGCGATGGTCGTAACGCGGTTCCGCCACAGCGCTCAACACATAGCCCAGTCCACTGAGGTTACCGCTTATCGCAAAGGATCCGCCCGGCTGACTCTCGCCGTCAGCGTAACGATCCATATTAATCTCAACATTGACCGCGGTTGCAGAGAGCTCTTCCAATAAAATTACGTTCACCACCACGCCGCTGCCGCGCACGTCCAGATCGCCCGAGGTGCCGCGTATGAGTTCGATATAATCGACTTGCCCCGCGGTAATCCGATCTAGCTGACCGCTCGCCTGATTACTCTTGCCCGCCATGCGTTTGCCGTTGATGATTATCTCACTGCCACCGCCGCCACCTAAACCGCGCCCGCCATTACCGCCTCCCGCACCACCACCAAATCCACCACCGCTGCCTGTAGCGCCGCCGACACCTGGGATACGATTGACCATATCTTGCGCGGTGATCGGATTAAACTCAGCGAAATAGTCAGCTCGGTACACGACCGTCGAATCGTCACCCACATTGTCTTGGGCGATTACGCCACCCGAGAGAGAGAAAAGCAGCGCAGACGCCGCCAGCGTGTAACGCGCGGTTAGAGGAAAAGCCATAATATGTATCCGATCAGGAGAGGTGATGCTGCTTTCAATGGTTTAGGCAGTGCTTTGGGCACTTGTTATTCGATAAGATGCTTCTCATCATTCGTTTTTTCTATCAGGCGCAGGATTATAGTGCTCACCGCGCGAGCCTATTGTTACAAATTGTGGAGGAACTGAGTCTAGGATAGACTCAGAATACGACGACGCAGGCCATTCCCACACAGAGAGCAATGCATGCCCCAAGGCCCCCAGACAAAATCAACCAGCTCCCCTGGCAGACACTTTATCGCCGGCGATCTTCGTCTCGCGATCAGCTACTGGCTTCTGTATTTGAGCGGCGCCGCACTCCTTTTTTTTGCGGGGAGCTGGGCAGTCGATTCCGATAATTGGGTAGTCTTTAGCGGCTTAGTCGCCATTCAGCTCGCCTATACTTTCGTATTAATACTTGGGATTCGGAGTGGGTATCAAGGGCCGCAGAAATGGAAAGTCATTTCTAGAACGTCTTCGGTCTTTATGATTATCAACATACTCGTTGGAATCAGCACGCTTGGTTTCGTTTATTAGCGCTGGGTAACTAATCTAACAAACCCCGTATTCAGAGAGGAATTACAGTGACAACTCCCGCTCAACCCGCCGAGATAGCGCGCTATACACTCTATTTGAAACGCGACTGCCCGACCTGTCAGCTCGTTATACCCGCCGTTGCCGAACTCGCTGCGCATCGGGGTACCGAACTCATTCTGTACACCCAAGACGACCCTACTTTCCCCGATATGCCCGGTGTTATCGACGACAGCAGCCTGGCGCAGTCCTATGCTGCCAATATTGAAATTGTCCCGACGCTAATTCGCCACAGCTCAGCTAAAGCCGATGACCGAATCGTAGGTTGGGACCGCGCAGAATGGCGTGAGCTTACGGGCATTCAAAACTTGGGCGAGGCGCTTATCGAATTTAAACCGGGCTGCGGCTCGAAGACTCAAGACCCCGGCATGGACGAAGTGCTTGCCCTGCGCTTCGGCAAAAGCACACTGCAAGCCCGGCAAGTCGAACTCGCCTCGTCAGAGGACGAACTTGAAGCTTGCTACGATCGCGGCTGGAGCGATGGCTTGCCGGTTGTCCCACCTACTGCCCTGCGGGTTATACGAATGCTAAAAGGCAGCGATCGTGAGGCGTCAGAGATTATTGGCAATGTGCCGCCTGATAATGTGCCCTGCAGTATCGAGAAGGTGGCGATAAACGCAGTGCTTGCTGGGTGTAAGCCCGAATATTTCCCTGTCGTGCTTGCGGCGGTTGAGGCTGCGCTGCAAGATCGATTCTGCATGCATGGCCTGCTCTGCACGACCTATTTCTCGTCGCCAGTTGTGATTGTTAATGGCCCCGTAGCGAAAGCCATCGGCATGAATTCGGGGATGAACGCCTTGGGACAAGGCAATCGCGCCAATGCGACTATTGGACGCGCGCTACAGTTACTCATACGCAATGTCGGTGGCGGTCTTCCTGGTGGCATAGATCGCGCCACGATGGGTAATCCCGGAAAATACAGCTACTGCTTCGCCGAAGACGAATCGGATTTCGATTGGCCGACGCTTGCTCAAGATCGCGGCTTCGACAGAGGCGAATCAGTCATCAGCCTCTTTGCCGGCGAAGGGCTGCAAGGCATCGTTGATCAGCAATCGCGCACCCCAGAGTCACTCGCCCGCAGCCTCGCTGCCAGCCTACGGACAGTGGCCCACAGCAAGCTATTTGGTATGGCAGACGCGATTCTGCTAGTCTCTCCCGAACATCGGCGTGTATTCAAAGAAGGCGGCTGGACGAAGGCCGACCTGAGGGCAGCGCTGTACAATAATTTGATGACGCCGGGCGAGGAAATAATGCGCGGCGCCGACGGCATAGCGGAAGGCATGCCTGAGCGTTTCAAAGATAAGATTTTGAACAAATTTAGAGACGACGGCCTGCATATCGTGACGCTTGGCGGCACTGCAGGCATGTTTTCGGCCATTATCGGCGGCTGGGTAGCGTCGGGCGAACGCGGCAGTCAGCTCGTCTCACAGGTAACCGCACGTTTAAGACAACAGGAGTGAGGCAATGCACACTACTTTGCTAGACCCGACCGCCGAGCTTAGCCCGGTTGAACGACAGATCCTTCCTCGGCTTGCAACGCTCGCTGGGGCAACCGTAGGCCTGCTAGACATCTCGAAGCCACGAGGCAAAGAGTTTTTAGACGAAGTTGAGAGGCAGCTTACGGCGGTAGGTGCGAAGGTTAATCGTTACGCGAAACCTACCTTTGCACGAGTCGCGCCGGTAGAGCTCACCCAGAAGATTAGCGTCGAATGCGACGCGGTCATTGAAGGATTAGCCGACTGAGGCTCATGTACCTCGTGCAGTTTGCATGACATCATGAACCTAGAAAGCCGTGGACTTCCCTCTGCCTTTATTGCCTCGACCGAGTTCGTCGATGCGGCTGCGGCGCAGGGCCGCTCGTTAGGAATTACACCCGCGAGCCTCTTTGTCCCGCATCCGATTCAAGACCGCAGCGATGAAGAAATGACTCAACTGGCGAGAGACGCCATTGAAAAGATTAAACGGCTAGTCTGCAGCGCAGAGTAACCAAAACACAAGCCAACGTATTAACACAAAGCTTTGCACAGACAGTAGTTAATACGACTTATATAAATAACTTTTAAAAATAGACCGGAGAAAAAGCAGCATGACTAGAGAAGCAGTAATCGTATCCACAGCAAGAACCCCGATCGGCAAGGCCTACCGCGGTGCTTTTAATGACACCGACGCGCCTACCATGGGCGGCCATGTGATCGCTGCGGCGGTTCAGCGCGCGGGCATCGATCCTGCCGAGATTCAAGACGTTGTTATGGGTTGTGCCATGCAGCAAGGCTCTTCGGGCCAGAACATCGGCCGCACAGCGGGCGTCGCTGCAGGCTTGCCATCAAGCGTGTCGGGCATGAGCATGGATCGTCAGTGCGCCTCGGGCATGATGGCTATCGCCACAGCAGCCAAGCAGGTCATCGTCGACGGCATGCCTATTGTGATTGGCGGCGGCCTCGAGTCGATCAGCCTCGTCCAGAACGAGCATCGCAACGGCTATCGCGCAATCGATCCCAACGTTGTCGCGCGCTCGCAGCACGCCTATATGCCGATGCTTCAAACAGCTGAAATCGTCGCTAGCCGTTACAACATCTCGCGTGATGTACAAGACGAATACTCGCTCCGCAGCCAGCAGCGCACGGCAGCCGCTCAGGCAGCCGGCAAATTCGACGACGAAATCGTGCCAATGGCGTCGAAGATGCTGTTCATGGACAAAGAAACCAAGCAGCAGAGCGTCCATGACGTCATGCTCGACAAAGACGAAGGTAACCGCCCAACTACAACGCTCGAGGGCCTCGTCGGCCTCAAGCCGGTCATCGAAGGCGGAGTGATCACTGCGGGCAACGCAAGCCAGCTTTCAGATGGTGCCTCTGCTTCGGTAATAATGGACAGCAAGCTAGCCGAACAGCGCGGCCTAAGTCCACTCGGCGCCTACCGCGGCATGGCGGTTGCAGGTCTCGAGCCTGACGAAATGGGCATTGGCCCCGTTTACGCAATCCCTAAGCTTCTCGCCGCTAACGGCTTAAAGATGGACGACATCGGCCTCTGGGAACTCAACGAAGCGTTTGCAGTACAGGTCATTTACTGCCGCGATCAGCTTGGTATCCCCGACGAGCTCCTCAACGTTAACGGCGGCGCAATCTCGATTGGCCATCCGTACGGTATGAGCGGCGCGCGCATGGTTGGACACGCTCTCATCGAAGGCAAGCGTCGCGGCGCGAAATACGTTGTTTGCACTATGTGTGTGGGCGGCGGAATGGGTGCAGCGGGTCTGTTCGAAGTTTACTAACTCGCGTTAAGCTGTACGAAAAAAGCGAAGTGGGCCATGCCTGCTTCGCTTTTTTTATTGCCTTAACCTCGGGATTATTCGCAGCTCGGAGGGCTACGCTCTTGCGAGACTAACAAAATGATGCCTGCTACTCTTGTACCAAATTCCTGCTCAATGCTTTCTTTAGTCATCCCACTTAGGCGTTCGAATCTTGCGCATTTGCCTGACTCAATCGCGTCAAACATCGCGAGAGAACGCTCTAAAAGTGCAATAAATGCTTCAATGTCGGCGCCGTCAATTCCCGGATTAGGCTCTAACCGGCCTGTTTTCTCAAACGTGTTGAGGGTATCGCGCACATAGCTATAGAGCCCAAGAGAGGAGAGGCGTTCGACGCCCGCGCTATCCCCCGATGCCGCCTGCACTTTTTGTGCACTCAGCCCACCGAGTGTTAACAGCAAAGCAAGCGCATAGCTAATCCAAGTCACGTACAGACCCTCTGCCCGACTTTTTCCCCGATGTATTTCGCTTGGCCTCCAGTCGACGCTCTTTCGCGCCGCGCGTAGGCTGGGTTGCGAGTCGCGCTGGCTTTACTGTCGTCGCTTTGTCGAGCAGCGCATTAAGACGGCTCAGTGCATCTTGCTTATTTTTCTCTTGGCTGCGAAACCTCTGCGCTTTGATTACAATCTCACCAGACGAAATTATTCGCGCATCGCGCGTACCCTTGATTAATTCTCGCTGCGCCTCTGATAAGCGCGCACGCAAAAAGTCAAAGCGAAGCTGCACTGCAGTTGATACTTTGTTGACGTTCTGTCCACCCGGGCCGCTTGCCCGCATAGCAGAAAACTCTACTTCACTTTCTTTAATCTCACGCATTTCTGCTCATAAACCCAAAAAATTAAATGCATTATTACCCCCAAGACTAGCCAACGATTGCGCTGTTGCACAGTGTTTCAGGGTACGATAAGGTCGGTCAACGTGCTTCAATTCTGAACCTATTCTATCGCCTTGCTAGGATTTTATTCATGACGCTGATTCTTGGCCTTCGCCGCCCCCAATCTAAGCACCATCAATCTACACACCATCAATCAAAGCACCATCAATCAAAGCACCACCAATCAAAGCCGCACTTAAACAGTGCCCAATCTGCTGCTGGACAGTCTTTAACCAGACGTGCCTCGCTTTCGATTGGGGCACTGGTCTGCGCGTTCTCTTTCTCTGCGGCCACCGCTCAAGAACCGGTTCGCCTCGGCTTTATGGATCCACTGTCAGGCACTTTTGCCTCGGTCGGCACAAGCGGCTTAAACGTCCTAGAGTTCGCTGCGGACTACTTTTACAATTCCAAAGGCGGAATCCTAGGCGGACGCATGATCGAAATCGTGCCCTTGGACAATAAACAAAGCCCAACCGAGACTCAATTACAATTCCGTAGGGCGGTAAGCGAGGAGTTGCGAATAATATTTCAGGGCAATAGCTCTGCCGTGGCCAACACATTAAACCAAACTATCTCGAAGCATAATCGGCGCAATGCAGGCCAAGAGGTTTTGCAGATTAACTATGCCGCGGTCGATCCCATTCTGACAAACGAAGAGTGCAGCTTCTGGCATTTCCGTTTCGACGCCCATGCGGTCATGAAACTCGACGTGCTCACTGATTTTATTGCGATGAACGACGAACTCAGCAGCGTCTACATCATAGGCCAAGACTACTCTTTCGGCCAAGTGGTAGCAGATAACACCATAAGACTGCTTGGGGAGAAACGACCCGACATCGAGATCGTCGGCAACGAATTCCACCCTATCGGTCAAGTGAAAGACTTTACACCTTATGTCACCAAGATCGCCTCTTCTGGCGCTGATGCGGTGGTGACCGGTAATTTCGGCGCCGACATGGTGTCTCTCGCGCGGTCTATAATCGATTCCGGCCTAGACGTGCCCATCTACACTTTTTATGCCGCCTACGATGGCATTACAGCCACGCTAGGTGCGGATGGTAAAGACCGCATTCGTCTCATCCACACCGATCGCGCGAATCCGCTTGCTAGTGATGAGCGACGTGATTTCTACAAAGCGTTTAAAACTAAACACCCCAACTCAGACATCACCCAGTCGCGGCTCGCAAACGCGCTAATGATGGTGGTTCAGGCGATGGAGCAATCCCAGAGTACCGACCCTTACGATATCGCTGTTCAGCTCGAAGACATGCGATTTACAAGCATTGCCGGAGACGAGCTGTGGATGCGTGGCGAAGACCATCAGCTGTTTCAGCCGCTCTATATCTCCAAGCAGACAGACGAAGGAATTGAATTCGACGCAGATAACTCGGGTTTCGGTCTGTTAACCGAATATGAGGTTGGTACATCCGAGACGATTACCGAACACAGTTGCCGCATGCGCCGGCCACGGCGCTAACGATGTTTGAAGTATTCGTCTTTGCCACACTAAATGGACTCGTCACAGGCCTGCTTTTATTCATGCTGGCAAGCGGGCTAACGCTAATCTTTAGCATGATGGGCGTGCTCAATTTCGCCCACGCGAGCTTCTACATGCTTGGCGCTTATTTCGCCTATACCCTTAGCGCTTACTTAGGTTTCTGGGGTGGATTGCTGTTCGCCCCTCTCATCGTCGGATGTATCGGTGCCGCTGTTGAGCGCTACGGCCTTCGCCGTGTGCATCAATCGGGTCATGTGGCCGAGCTTGTTTTTACCTTTGGCCTTGCGTTTCTAATCGAAGAAGCGGTGCAGTTTTTCTGGGGACGCGACACGAAAAACTACCAGTCGCCCGAGCTATTCGATTTCGCCCTCTTCACGTTATTCGGACAGGAATTTTCGGCCTACCGTGGGTTTATGATTGCTATCGCATGCCTCATATTTGGCGCACTCTATTTCGTGCTTACCCGAAGCCGCGTGGGGATTATTATTCAAGCGTCGATAAGCCACCCACAGACTGTTGCGAATCTTGGCCATAATGTGCCGCTCATTTTTATGTGTGTATTTGGCGTAGGAACAGCGTTGGCAGGCGTAGCCGGCGTGATTGCCGGCCCAGTCTTAACCACGTTCCCGGGCATGGCAACGGTGTTGGGCAGTATAGTATTCGTCGTCGTCGTTATCGGTGGACTGGGCAGTTTGCCTGGTGCGCTAATTGCCTCACTCCTCGTTGGGCTCTTGCAGTCCTATGCGATAGCCGCCGATGTAGGCATGCCCGAATTGCTTCACCTGCTTGGCTTGAGCTTCGACAGCAGTCATCCACTCAACGATTTATGGACTCTCAATCTCCCACAGATCGCTCCGGTGCTGCCCTACCTCCTTCTGGTTTTGGTGCTCATCTTTAAACCAACTGGGCTCATGGGTAACAGGGAGCAATGACATGAAAAAGCAGCTGCCTGTTTGGCTTGGATTCGCGCTTGCGCTTGTTTTTCTACCGTCGATTTTCGATTCTGTCTTAGGCATCTCGATACTGAATCAGATGACTATCTGGATTATCTTCGCCTTGAGTTACAACATGCTGCTTGGCCAAGGCGGCATGCTCTCATTTGGCCATGCCGTCTATTTTGGCCTTGGCGGATTTATGAGCGTACATGCGCTTAATCTCATCGCAGATGAAGTGCTCGTTTTCTCGATTACCCTTATACCGCTTGTCGGTGGCGCCGTTGGACTTGTCGCCGCTATCTTTATTGGCAGCTTTTCTACGCGCAAATCAGGCACAGTGTTTGCGATGATCTCGCTAGGCATCGGCGAACTCATCGTCGCCTCTTCGCTCATTTTTGCCGACTTTTTCGGTGGCGAGGCAGGTGTAACCGGCGATCGAACCTATGGCCCACCTTTCTTCGGCATAGAATTTTTACAAGATGCAGAGGTCTACTATCTGGGTGCATTTTGGCTTTTTGTCGCGACACTTTTTATGTATCTGTTTACGCAAACGCCTGCGGGCCGTATGGCGAATGCCGTTCGCGACAACCCAGAACGCGCGGAGTTCATTGGCTACAGCACGCGCCGTGTTCGGTTCATCTCGTTTTGCGCAGCAGGACTCTTTGCGGGCATTGCTGGCGGCCTATTCGCGATCAATTATGAATTCATTACCGAGGAGAATCTCAATGCCCTTACCTCGGGACGAGTCCTTCTCATGGCTTACATCGGAGGACTCGGTTTTTTTATTGGGCCTATCGTAGGAGCAGTAATTTTAACGCTAATGAATTCACTGCTTAGTAATTACAGCGAGATGTGGATGCTGTACTTGGGCATTATGTTTTTACTCACCGTAATATTTTTGCCTCGCGGATTTGCCGGCTTCATCATGATGCATCAGATTGCGTGGCAGAATCGCAGGCTCGGGACTCTCATACTCCCCTATTTTGTTACTGCGGTCCCTGCATTGGTTTTCTTGGCTGCCTTTGTCGGACTCGTCGAACTTAGTCATAAAGGCGACGACATTCTGCCGTTCTTTGGCTTGAGTCTCGGTGCCGAATCGATGCTCAGTTGGGGGATCTTACTCGCTCTCGCAGGTATCGGCGCACTCGGAGTCAAACTCTCACGTCCTCGCCTGGCAGCCGCGTGGGCGCTTGCCAACACGCCGACTGCCGACGACAGAGGAGACGTAAGATGAGTCTCCTAACCCTCGATTCTGTCTGCAAAAGCTTTGGCTCGACTCGCATAATAAATGACGTCTCACTCGACATCGAAGCGGGAGAGAAACACGCCATAATCGGCCCCAATGGCGCAGGCAAGTCGACGCTTTTCCATCTTATCTCCGGTCGCTACAATGTAAGCTCAGGCGCCATCGGCTTTAAGGGAGAGGTGATACACAATCTGCCTCCCTATGAAATAGCTCGCCGCGGGCTCGCCAGAAGCTTTCAGGTAACCAATATTTTTCCGCGCATGAGCGTGTTCGAAAACATACGCTGCGCATTGCTTTGGTCCGAGGGATATCGCTATTCTTTCTGGCAGCTACTGGGGCGCCAAAGAACGCTCAATGAGAAAGCTCTCGACGTACTCGAACNGATTGGCCTGAGCGACAAAGCCCAACTGCCCAGCGGCGAACTCGCTTACGCCCAGCAGCGCGCGCTCGAACTAGGCATTGCCGTGGCAAGCGGGGCCGAATTAATCATGCTCGACGAACCCGTTGCCGGCATGAGTAATAGCGAAGCCGAGAACGCGGTCGCACTGATTCGGCGCATCACCGAAGGTAAAACACTCATCATGGTCGAACACGACATGAATATTGTTTTCGATATTGCCGACCGCATCAGCGTCTTGGTTTACGGCGAGATTATCGCCACCGACACGCCCCAAAATATTCGCAGCAACGCGCGGGTGCAAGAGGCTTATTTAGGGGAGGTACCAAGCGATGCTTAAGGTGACTGACCTGCACGCCTACTACGATAAAAGCCATATCCTGCAAGGCGTCAATTTTCATGTGAACGCCGGCGAGATCGTCAGCCTGCTTGGCCGTAACGGCGTCGGGCGCTCGACCACCGTTAAGACCATCATGGGCGAGGTCGAACCCCAAGGATCTATTCAGTTTAAAGGCGAGGAAATCGCAGGGCTAAAGAGTTTTGAGATAGCGCACCGAGGGCTCGGCTATGTGCCCGAAAGCCGCGATATTTTTCCAACACTCACCGTGCGCCAAAACCTCACGCTCGGACTAAGGGCAAGGCAGAAAGTGGTCGCTGGACCATTGACGACATGTTTAAGATGTTTCCCAACCTCGCCGAACGCGCCGATGTGCCAGGCGGGGTGTTGAGTGGCGGCGAACAGCAAATGCTGTGTATGTGCCGTACGCTGATGGGGGACCCCGAGCTGATTATGATCGACGAGCCAACCGAGGGCTTAGCCCCCAAAGTGGTCGAACAAATAGGCAAACTGCTGCAAGAGATTGCGAGTCGAGGTGTATCGATTTTACTGGTCGAGCAGAAACTGTCGATCGCCCTCAAAATCTCCAGCCGCCTTTATGTCATGGGCCATGGTAAAATCGTTTACGAAGGCTCACCCCAGAGTCTGCTCCAAGCGCATGATGTGCGTGCAGAGTGGCTCGAAGTATAACCAATCAAAGCAGAGAACATTCGCATGACCCGCCCCGCTCATTTTTTTCAGTTTCCCACCTTTCTGTGCTCCGCACTGTCCCGCGTATCCCTGTGTTTGCCCTCTGCTCGCGCGTTGGTGGTTTGCCTTGGCGTCATGCAAATTCTACTACCCGGCGCGGCTAAGGCTTGGGATGAAACAGGACACAGGCTTTCGGCGAACGTCGCGCTGCGTTACTTAGACTTTGACACACAGCGCGAACTACTCACGCTCTTGCAGCAGCACCCTCGCTATCAGCAAGACTTCGTTGGTCAAATGCCTGCCGACCTTATCGACTCGCCTCCCGAGCGCCAGCTTGGCTGGCTGCTAGGACAAGCAGCCTACTGGCCAGATATCGCGCGCGGTTTTAATGACAGCGAACGCGAGAAATACAGTCGCCCCAGTTGGCACTATATCGACGGCGCTTGGCTGCGAGATAGCGCCAACGTGCAAGGCAATATCTATGTGAATCGCCCGCCTGCGCAAGAGGTCCAAGGCGTAGCCGGAAGCGCAATCACATCCGAACGTGATGCCGACAATGTCGTTACCGCGCTGGATTACACTACTCGCGTGCTGGCCGATGGCGATGCGGAGCCGGCGCAGCGCGCCGTCGCTCTATGCTGGGTGCTTCATCTCATGGGCGATATTCATCAGCCACTGCATTCGGGTTCACTCTACAGCGCCGAGTTGTTCGCCACCGGCGACCGCGGCGGCAACGCGATTCGAGTTGGCGAGAGCAATCTGCATTCGGTGTGGGATCGCGCGATGCGCGGTGCTGATAAACAGTCGCGAAACCTACTCTACGCCGCCACATACGAAGATCTCTCGGGTCGCGAGTCCGACTGGACACTCTGGCTTGCCGAAAGCCGAGAGTTTTTGGTCCCCTCGGTTTATGACGATTCTCTCCTCGCCGCGATTGCTAGCGCCGACAGCAGCGGTGCCGAGCGCTTACCAAACCAAACGCTCAACGACGACTATGTCAACGAGATGATCAGTATCGCAAGCGATCGCTTGGGACTCGCTGGCCTCAGACTCGCCATTTGGTTTCAGAATGAACTGCCTCCGGTGACTGCACCCTAGCGGCCACTTAGTGAGTCGCCAGGAGAGTGTCGATGGCGTTGGCGATAAGCCTGCGCCCGGCGTCTTCGGCAAGCGTCATAATCGACTCGGGGTGAAATTGAACGGCGCTCATCATCAGCGTTTTATGCTCAATTGCCATCACCTCGCCATCATCACTCCGCGCTGTCACTCGCAGACACTCAGGCAGCTCATCCGCCACTAAAGAATGATAACGACCGGCAATAAAAGGGCTCTTTATCCCATTAAAGAGCGGCGATTCATCGTGAGCCACCTCCGATCCCTTGCCATGCATTGGTCTATCTAGCTGCCTCAAGCTACCGCCAAAATATTCGACCATTCCCTGCAGACCCAAGCATACGCCAAATACCGGTACACCTAGCTCCTCCGCCAAACCAAGCGTTTCACTCATTGCAAAAGCCTGTGGTTGTGAGGGGCCGGGGGAAAGAACAAGGAGGTCGGGCGCACACTCTCGGAGCGACTTTCTAGCCGCGTCGGGACGCAGCGTAATCAGCTCGACGCCACACTCGCGAAAATAGCTCGCAAGGTTATGCACGAAAGAATCGCGGTGATCGACCATAAGAGCTCGAATCGGTTTTTTTGCCACCGCCTGTGCGCACGCATTCGCCTGCGTACTGCCGGCGCCCATACGATCAGCCTCGCGCGAAACACTATCCCCTCGCAAAGCCGCAAGCAGTGCTGAGGCTTTCAATCTCGTTTCTGCTTCCTCTTCTTCGGGGTTGGAGTCGATGAGAAGCGTCGCGCCCGCGCGCACCTCACCCATTCCGTCTTTTACCCGCAGGGTGCGCAGCGTCAGGCCAGTATTGATATTGCCATCAAAACCTAGCTGCCCCATCGCCCCTCCATACCAGTGACGCGGCGATTTTTCGTTGTCTTCGATAAACTGCATCGCTGCGTGCTTCGGCGCACCGGTAACCGTTACCGCCCAAGTATGTGCGAGGAAAGCATCGAGCGCGTCCATGCCCTCGCGCAGGGTTCCGCAGACATGGTCGACTGTGTGGATGAGCCTTGAGTACATTTCGATCTGACGACGCCCAATAACCTCGACGCTACCGGGTACACAGACGCGCGACTTGTCGTTGCGGTCGACGTCGGTGCACATAGAAAGTTCTGCTTCGTCTTTCGCTGAATTGAGTAACGTCTTGATCTGCGCTGCGTCCTCGATCGCATTACGACCACGTTTAATCGTTCCGGAGATAGGGCAAGTCTCGACTCGCCGATCTCGTACGCGCACAAACATTTCGGGTGAGGCGGCAACCAGGTATTCGCCCTCGCCTAGATTCATTAGCGCGCCATAGGGCGCTGGGTTGCTCGATTGGAGGCGGCCAAAAACCTGTGAAGGCGTATCGCGGCAGGGCTCGCTAAACACCTGTCCTGGTACAACTTCGAAGAGGTCGCCGCGGCGAAAATAGTCGTGCGCGAGTTTGACCTTCGCTGCGAACTCGCCCGGCGCATGATCGCAAACCGGCTCGGTCACCGGTGCGGGAATATAACGTTGTACCGGCCCTGTGCGGGCATAACCACCAGTTGTTTCGGTGAAACTTGCATGCTTTACACCGCTTTCGCTTTGTCTCTTCTCTTGCCTTTCTCCTTGCCTTTCTCTGCAGAGGAACTCGTAGCGATAGCTTGTCGCGGTCTCGACACGGTGATCAGCGACGATGATCTCATCGGGCAAATAGAGCACGAGGTCGCGGTCGCCGTGATTACGCGCAAGCTTTCTGTCTATCTCCTCGAACTGGAAAGTTAGGTCATAGCCAAAGGCACCGAACAGACCGAGGAAGGAATCCTCGCTACTCTTAAAGTGAGAAATAATCGCTCTCAGCGCGCTAAAAACGGTGGCCCTTCTTGAGCGCTGCTCTTCGGTAAATTCGTCCTTACCTTCGGCAACCACCACCGCCAAACTATCGAAGCTGTTCGTGCTGATAGATGCGGCAGAGTGGCCTGCTACTGCATCGGGTTTATCGCCGAGGATTAGTTTACAGCTGGTCACGTCAGAACACCTTGCGAGCGCCGCTTCAACCTCAACTAAAAGAATGTTGCCACGCCGATTGA
>JGI20157J14317_10002200_pt1 | contig 17007 bp, 19 predicted proteins | sample COG_07_FD_14317 | JGI IMG/M metagenome (IMG submission 14317)
CCGTACCGAAGCGCAACCAGGCCAATAACAGCACGGGGAACGCTGCGACCAAGGGCTTGGACAATGCCACGTAGCACCCGACCAGCGCCATGCTAAGCCCAAGACACAGGTAGGCAAGCCACGTTTTCATAGCGATAGCTTATTCCATTTCACACAGCAAAAAAGACGTTTCTCGATGTGAAATGTACGAGCATCTGCCCATGCTGCGCCGCACCAAAATTTCTCATTGTGGGAAATATTATTCCACATTGCGATATTTAACAAAAGATGATTGATATTTATATAAAAAATAAAAGTCTTATATAAGACATAAGAGATCGGATTAACTCTTGTATAAGACTTATAGTAGGTGTCATGGAGGCGAAAGTGCTTTTTGCCCACCCCATTTGAATTTAACAAACCTGAAGGCGTACTGATATGAAAAAGCAAACCCGTGAGCAGCAAATTGCAGCCCTTGAAAAAGACTGGGCAGAGAATCCCCGTTGGAAGGGCGTGACCCGTCCTTACAGCGCTGCCGACGTCGTGCGCTTGCGTGGTAGCTTGCAACCTGAGCACACCCTGGCGGCCAACGGCGCAGAGCGTCTGTGGGAACTGGTTAACGGTGGTGCCAAAAAGGGTTACGTCAACTCATTTGGTGCGATCAGCGCTGGGCAAGCCATGCAACAAGCCAAAGCGGGTCTTGAGGCGGTCTACCTGTCTGGTTGGCAAGTGGCCGCTGACGGCAACTCCTCAGAGACCATGTACCCCGATCAGTCGTTGTACGCCTATGACTCGGTGCCAACGATGGTGCGCCGCATCAATAACACCTTTAAACGTGCCGATGAAATTCAGTGGTCGCGTGGCATCAACCCGGGTGACGACGGCTTTATTGACTACTTTTTGCCTGTGGTGGCAGATGCCGAGGCGGGTTTTGGTGGGGTGTTGAACGCCTTCGAATTGATGAAGAACATGATTACGGCGGGCGCAGCGGGCGTGCACTTCGAGGACCAACTCGCCGCGGTTAAAAAATGCGGCCACATGGGCGGCAAGGTATTGGTGCCCACGTCGGAGGCGGTTCAAAAACTCACTGCTGCGCGCTTCGCTGCGGACGTCATGGGTGTGTCCACCATTGTGTTGGCTCGCACCGACTCCGAGGCGGCCAACCTCATCACCTCAGACCATGATGCCAATGACCGCCCCTTCCTAACGGGAGAGCGCACACCAGAGGGCTTCTATCGCGTGAAAAATGGTTTGGAGCAAGCCATCAGCCGTGGCGTTGCGTACGCCCCGCATGCCGATTGGTCTGGTGCGAAACGGGTGTGCCAGACATCGGTTTCGCCAGAGAGTTTGCCCAAGCCGTGCACGCCGCATGCCCTGGCAAGCTGTTGTCTTACAACTGTTCGCCGTCGTTCAACTGGAAGAAGAATCTAAACGACACGCAGATTGCGTCTTTCCAAGAAGACTTGTCCGCCCTCGGTTACAAGTATCAGTTCATCACGTTGGCGGGTATCCACATCAACTGGTACAACAGCTTCAAGTTCGCCAAGGCCTACGCGGGCGGCGAGGGTATGAAGCACTACACCGAGATGGTGCAAGAGCCTGAGTTCAAGGCGCGCGAGGACGGTTACACATTTGTGTCGCATCAGCAAGAGGTGGGCGCAGGTTACTTCGACGAAGTCACCACCGTGATTCAAGGCGGCGCTTCTTCTGTGAAAGCGTTAACCGGCTCGACAGAGGAAGAGCAGTTCCATTGATNNGTNNAGGNNCAGNTANAGGTACAGGTANAGGTACAGGTAAGGGCGCGGTTGCCGGCGCCTGTACCGCCTGATGGGCGCTAGTCAGAGATGCGGGCGCGCAAGGCTTTTTTCTCNGAGCGTTGGCTTTTCTCCGCACGGGCGCGCTGTTTGGAGCCATAGCTGGGTTTGGTGGGGCGACGTTTTTTGGGAGGTGTTGCCACGCTTTGCACCAGCTCACTCAATCGAGACAGCGCATCCAGCTTGTTCATCTCCTGCGTGCGGTGTTGNTGTGCCTTGATNACCAAGACGCCAGATTTNTTAATCCGGCTGTCACTGAGGGTCAGCAAGCGCTCCTTTACCTCATCAGGCAACGCGGACGCCGCAATATCAAAACGCATGTGAATGGCGCTGGAAACCTTGTTAACGTTTTGACCGCCAGAGCCTTGTGCGCGAATAGCGCTGATTTCGACATCGTCTTCTGCAATGCGCAATTCGGGGCGTTTGGCTGCGGCGGTCATATACGGATAAGGGGGCGTCGCCTATTGGCGGTTGACGCGACCAAGTAGCGAGGTCAATGCCGGCACATAGTCGTCGCCGTGCCCCGCATCGACGACGGCGCTAATCGCCGCTGAGACGCCGTCAGCAATTGCATGGCTACCGCCGCCATCGCCAATCATTTCCCGGTAGTAATTGATATCTTTCATGGCATTACTGATGGCGAAAGGGACATCGCTGGCATCGCCCGTCAATATGGACTTGCGCAACCGATCAAGGGCTGCGCCCGCGCCGCCACCTTTGGCGAGCACGTCGACAAACAGTTGCGGATCGACACCAGCGGCTGCTGCTTGGGCGGCTGCCTCCGCCATCACGGCCATGTGTCCGAGGGATACATAGTTGTGCAAGAGTTTCATCCGGTGCCCAAACCCGAGGGCGCCGACGTGATCAATGTTTTCTGTGAAGGTATTCAGCACGGGCCTTGCCGCATCGAGGACAGCCGTTTCCCCTCCGACCAAAATATTGAGCGTGCCCTCGTGTGCTTGCTTTGCCAGTCGCGTCATGGGTGCGTCTAGGTACTGGCTACCTGCGGCGGCGACCAGTGCGGCCATGCGCGCCGTAGAGGCTGGCAGTGACGTAGAGCAATCTACGACGATGCTGCCCGGTTTGAGTGACGCGATCACCCCGGTATCGCCCGTGAGAACGGCCTCAACTTGGGGGGAGCCGGAGACGCACAGAATAAAAGGTCGACCTCAGACGCCACCGCCCCTGGGGTGAGGCCTTGTGTCGCACCGAGGTCTATTAAGTCATGTACCGGTTGGTTGCCAGGGTGATCGAGCATGACCAAGGGAAAGCCGCCCTTGAGCACGTTCAGCGCGATGCCATGGCCCATATGTCCCACCCCAATGATTCCTACCCGCATGGCTCAATCCTTTACTTACTTATTTACTTATTTACGCCGAAGACGCTATCGTAACCAAATTAAAAAAAGCCACCCGAGGGTGGCTTCTTCGATACCGAGGGTCACCGACGCCGTGACTTACTTGGTGGGGGCCTTGGCGTAGCGAAGGTAAGGAAGCTTGATATCCAACTCGCCGTATTTCTCTGTCGCCTGTTCGTTGTTTAGCGCTAGGGCGACGATGACGTCTTGGCCTGGCACCCAATTCGCAGGCGTCGCCAGTGGCACGCCATCCGTGATTTGAATCGCATCCAATGCACGCAGAATTTCTGCGAAGTTTCGGCCCACGGTCATGGGGTATGAAATGCTCAAGCGCACCTTCTTGTCGGGGCCAATAATGAACACGGTTCTGACGGTCGCGCTATGTGCCGGGGTGCGGCCATCCGGTAGGTAGGCATCCGCCGGCAGCATGTCATAGAGCTTGGCAACCTGCAAAGAGGTGTCGTCAATGATAGGAAAATCTGCCGGGGCGCCCGCAAACGCCGTGATGTCTTTTTTCCATTTTTCATGGTCCTCAACGCTGTCTACAGAGACGCCCATTACTTTGGTGTTGCGTTTGGCGAACTCAGGAGCGAGTTGCGCCACCGCGCCAAACTCCGTGGTGCATACGGGAGTGAAGTCTTTGGGATGTGAGAACAAAATGGCGTAGCTGTCGCCTATCCAGTCGTGCAGTGTCAATGCGCCGGCGGTAGACGCCGCTGTGAAGTTGGGGGCAATATCGTTGATACGTAGTGACATAGAGATTCCTTTGTGTAGCGTTTAAGGATAGAGATAAATAAAGACCTATTTCTCTTGTGACTATGTATTTTGTTAGCCGACGTGTTTTTTGTGAAATACGAAGAAGTTATATGCTTATGCTGGAAACGCATGAGGGCGCGCCTATTTCGCTGTTTCGTTATACTTTTCCCATGTCCAAGCGGTTAATTTCTCGTTGTTGTTAAATATTTAATGGCGCATCATCAAATGAAGCCATTGCGTCGAGCACTTGCGAGCAGCGTTGCCGCCGCATTGTTTGGGGTGTTTTTTAGTAGCCGTTCGTCATTTGCGTCCAATATGTCACAGGCAGCAGGCATTCACGCCATTCAACCGTTGCTCACGGCCCTCAGGGCGACTCAGTTACCCGTTTGTGTCGAGGCGGCTGAACGACTGTCCGCGTCGTTTGCGCATACACACGTTGCCGATCTTGCGCTGCGCAACGCCAAACTAGACTCCGCACATGCCTTGGCGCTGGCCGCCGCCATTCGTCATGCAACGCAGGGCGGCGCGTTTCAACTGCGCGGGTTTAGCGCCAGTTACAACCCTCAAATTGGGTCGACTGGCGCCGCCGCTGTCGTGGCGGCCATGCCAGACAACCTAGCTGAATTTGGGCTGGTTGGCTGCGCTCTCGACGATGTCGCAGGCGATGCCATTGTGGAATTCATGGCACGAGCCACCACGCTGAGAGTCATCTGCGTTGAGGAAAACACATTTTCAACAGCGATGGTGGCGCGTATCACCCAAGCAGGTCGTTTGCTGCCAGGTTGCCTCGTTGTGGTTTGAACCTGCTGGCGTAGCCTCTCGCGGTGCTCTTAAAAGGCGCCGGAATCATAGAGTCTGCGATGGGTCTGCGCTGAGACGGTTGCTCGCGGGACTTGAGCGCGTCAGGTAACGCCTCGGCATCGCCTTGCCGCCCGATCGCAACGATGCAGTGAATGGCGTAGTCGGCAGGTAGCTTGATCACAGTGGCTGCGGCCTCCGCGTTGAAACCGCCCATGGCATGTGTCGCCCAGCCGGATTGACTGGCTTGTAGCGCCAGAAAAGCCCAAGCCGCGCCAGCATCAAACGCGTGGGCGCCATTGTTGACGAGCTCACTGCCACCCGGTGGGACCATGCGCTTGTGGGAGGTGACTGCAATCAACGCAGCAGCCTTCGGCGCCCACGTTTGGTTGCCGGGAGCCAATGTCGCGGCAAGATCAGCCCATGCCGCATCGTTTCGCAAGCTGTACACAAAGCGCCACGGTTGTACGTTGCTCGCAGAAGGTGCCCAGCGAGCCGCCTCAAGAATTCCTGTGAGCTCGGCTAAGGTGATGCTGGCATCGGTGAAAGACCTTGGCGACCAGCGGTTAACAAAGATGGGGTCGACGGGGGTATCGGCGATGCGCGTGGGAGCAGTGGTCATAAAGCGTTATTTCCTTGTCATTTTTAGATCGAAATGCTAACAAATTTCAAATTGTCTTGGCGCCCGCCCCATGGTGGGTCACCGCGATCAGCCGCCGAACGATCGCGGTCAGACAGCCCGCCTTGGCGTGTACGCGTTGTTGTGTCTTTTTCAAATCTGGGCGGCAATGGCGCAGATGCTTTTTAATTTGCGCAGTATTGACTTACAACCATCTCAGTGTGTTGACTAGCCTATGATGAGACGCAAACGGTCAGCGTATTTTGTGGCGTGATCGATTGTTTGGAGCAGGCGAATGAAGTTCGATTTTGTAATCGTTGGTGGGGGCTCTGCAGGGTCGACATTGGCAGCCCGTTTAACGGAAGACCCAGATGTCACGGTTTGCCTACTGGAGGCCGGTGGTGGTGCCGATCCTATTTTGCTACGCGCGCCTGCGGCCGTTGTTGCCTTGTTGCCAGGCTATGGCAAGTTGTACAACTGGGCTTTCCAGACGGTTCCTCAGCCGGGACTGAATGGGCGACGCGGCTACCAGCCTCGGGGTCGGGCGCTGGGCGGGTCGTCATCAATCAACGCCATGCTTTACGTGCGGGGTCAAAAGAGTGACTACGACGGGTGGGCCGATATGGGCTGCAATGGTTGGTCTTGGGATGACTGCTTGCCGTACTTTATTCGCTCCGAAAACAATGCGCGTGGCGCCAGTGCGTGGCACGGTGACAGCGGACCACTGCATGTTTCCGATCAACAAAGCCCACGCCCGATTTCCAAGGCGTTCGTCGAAGCTGCCACCCAAATGGGGCATGCCGCCGTGGATGATTTCAATACGGGTGAGAACGACGGGGCGGGTCTGTTTCAGGTGACCCAATTTCACGATGCGGCCAAAAATGGTGAGCGGTGCTCTGCCGCACTGGGCTACCTTTACCCCGCTCTGAGTCGCCCCAATTTGACGGTTATCACGAAGGCGCGGGCGACCAAAATATTGTTTGAAGGCCAGCGTGCGGTTGGTGTGAACTATCGCTTAGGGGGAGAAGATAAGTCTGTTTACGCCGCGAAAGAAGTTATTTTGTGTGGTGGTGCCTTTCAATCTCCTCAACTCTTGCAGCTCTCTGGCGTTGGGCGGTCCGCTGACATTACCCGGTTTGGCATTGAGATGGTGCACGAATTACCGGGTGTCGGTCAGAACCTGCAAGACCACCTAGACTTCATCTTGGCATGCAAAACCGACGACAAGGACAACTTTGGCATCGGCGTAGCCGCGAGCATTCAGCTTGTAAAGCACATCTTGCAATGGCGGCAGGATGGCACGGGTATGGTAGCAACGCCTTTCGCCGAAGGGGGCGCATTTCTTAAGAGCGATCCCTCGGTGGAACGACCGGACATTCAATTGCACTTTGTGATTGCGGTGGTCGATAACCACGGTAAAAATTTACACAGAGGCTACGGCTACAGTTGCCATGTGTGTCCCGTACGTCCGCATAGCCGCGGCGAGGTTTTTTTGATATCAGGGGATCCCTTCGCGGATCCGGGCATCGATCCCAAATTTTTATCTGACCCGCGGGACTTGGCCGTGATGGTTAAGGGCGCCAAAATTGCGCGCGATATTTTGGAGGCGCCTGCGATGAAGCTTTATAAAAAGCACGACCTGTTTGGCGTCACAGATAACCTATCGGACGCGGCGTGGGAGGAGCATATTCGCGCACGCTCCGATACCATTTACCATCCCGTGGGGACCTGCAAGATGGGCGTGGATGAGATGGCCGTAGTCGACCCAGAACTGCGGGTGCACGGGCTGTCGGGTCTGCGGGTCGTTGATGCCTCGGTGATGCCGACGGTCGTGAGCGGAAACACCAACGCCCCGACCATCATGATTGCCGAACGCGCCGCCGATATGATTCGATCTGCCTACGCCAAAGATAACGCCATTCTCGAAAGTTCATCATGAATTCAGTACAAGGTAATGCGTCTTCGGCAGAAGACTTCGCGGCGCTAGACATGGCGCTGGATGCGCTAAAAACCAATGCCACGGCGTGGGCGCAAACATCCAACGCGGAGCGCATCGCGGTGCTCAATGAGATCAAGGACAGAACCTTGGCGGTATCGGAGGGGTGGGTGGAGATCGCTGTGCGTAAGAAGGGGATTCCCAGTGACTCGCCACTAGCAGGGGAGGAGTGGATCTCTGGTCCGTACGCCGTGATCTCTGCCTGTAACGGTTTGATCGAGACACTCACGCAGATGGGTGATAAAGCGTTTTTGCACGCGCTGCCCAAGCGCACAACCGTCACGGAGCAACTCGCCGTGACCGTGCTCCCGCACAACCTCTGGGACCGGCTTTTGTTATCGGGTGTCACTGCAGAGGTTTGGATGGAGAAGGGCGTTGACGAACATCATTTAGCCGACCACACGGCGGGTGCTTATGCGGCACCCCTAAGCGAACGCGAAGGACGCGTCGCGCTGGTTTTGGGCGCTGGTAATGTCGCATCGATTGCGCCGCTAGACGCGATGCACAAACTGTTTTCTGAGCACCAAGTGGTTCTTTTGAAAATGAATCCGGTCAACGACTATCTAACCGACTATCTCTGTGCTGCATTCCGCCCCTTGATCGCCTGCGGTGCGTTGCGTATCGTCAAAGGGGGTGCTGCAAGCGGGGCGTATTTGTGCCAGCACGCATCGATTGATGAGATTCACATTACGGGCGCCGAGACCACGCACGATGCCATTGTCTGGGGCGTTGGCGAGGAGGCGGTGCAAAACCGCTTAGCGGCTACTCCCAAAATAAATAAACGCGTGACCTCTGAATTGGGTGCGGTATGTCCAACCATTGTGGTTCCAGGGCCTTGGACACAGGCGGATATCCGCTTTCAAGCAGAAAACATCGCGACCCAAAAGCTGCACAACTCTGGCTTCAATTGCGTTGCAATGCAAATGCTCATACTCCCTAGCTACTGGGAGAAAAAAGAGGCCTTGATGCAAGCGGTGCGCGCCGTCATGGCTGCTGGCTTACCGCGGGCGGCCTACTACCCCGGCGCGGCGGAGCGCATGCAGTCTTTTGTTGCGCATTCAGACGATGCAACCCTGTTTGACCGTGGCGAGGCGCCCGCCTGTGTGGTGGTGCCTTATCAAGACGACGGGCAGGCATGGTACCGCTCGCAAGAAATCTTTGCGCCCGCATTCAGTACCTATGAAATAGAGGGGCGTGATGCACAGACGTACTTGCAGGCCGCCATTGACTATGCNAATACGCAGTTACATGGCACCCTGGGCGCCAATATATTGATTCATCCAACGACCATCAAAGAGATGGGGGAGCAGCGATTTCAGGCACTGGTCGCCGACCTGAAATACGGTACGGTGGCCATCAACACGTGGACAGGGCTTGGCTTCTTGACGACGGCTTGCCCATGGGGAGCTTTCCCCGGCCACACCCTCGCTGATGTGCGCAGTGGTATTGGTTTTGTGCACAACACGTTCATGTTCGACAAGGCGGAGCGCGTGGTTGTGCAGGCGCCTTGGCGTCCATTTCCTCGCAACGTATTGAGCGGTGTGTTTGACCTGTTACCTAAGCCACCGTGGTATGTGACTAACAAAACGCAACACATCACGGCGCGTTTGATGACCGGGTTTCAGCACAAGCCAAGCTGGTGGAAGTTGCCGCGCATTTTTCTAAACGCATTGTTGGGGTGATGCGCTTGAGGCGGCATGCAGGGGATCGCCGCCACGTGCTNACCGCTTCACCATAGCGGTGCGTTGTGTGNCCGATGGTCATATAGCCCGGCGTTATATCGATATCACTAAAAATTCCTTGTTGCATTTTTCCGCTCTCGTTATATTTGTTTTTTTAGACAGCGGTAACACATCATGAAATTCGAAACGCAGTCGGTACACGCCGGCTACAAGCCAGACCCAACGACCAAGGCCATGGCGGTCCCCATCTATCAGACCGTTGCGTACGCATTTGATAGCGCCCAGCATGCAGCCGACTTATTCGACCTGAAGGTGCCTGGCAACATTTACACGCGCATCATGAATCCCACGCAAGACGTTCTAGAGCAGCGCGTCGCCGCCCTAGAGGGTGGTATTGCCGCGTTGGCGGTTGCGTCGGGTCAGGCCGCCATTACCTACGCAATCCAAACCATTGCCGAGTCTGGCGACAACATTGTGTCTGCCAGCACCTTGTACGGCGGGACTTACAACTTGTTCGCACACACCTTGCCGCAATACGGCATAGAAACGCGTTTTGCCGATGGTCGTGACCCACAGAGTTTCGCCGCACTCATAGACGAGAAGACGAAGGCGGTGTACATCGAGTCAATCGGTAACCCCTTGGGTAATGTGACCGACATCGCCGCCATCGCGGCAGTTGCGCATGCCGCAGGCGTGCCGCTGATTGTGGACAACACGGTGCCCAGCCCGTACCTCTGCCGCCCCATCGAACATGGTGCTGATATTGTGGTGCACTCCCTGACCAAGTACATCGGCGGGCATGGCACCAGCGTTGGCGGCTGCATTGTTGATTCGGGTAAGTTCCCATGGGCAGAGCATAAGGAACGGTTCAAGCGCCTCAATGAGCCTGACGTGAGCTATCACGGGGTGGTCTACACCGAGGCACTGGGTCCCGCGGCATTTATCGGTCGCGCTCGGGTGGTGCCCCTGCGAAATATGGGGGCTGCGATTTCCCCTATGAATGCATGGTTGATTATTCAGGGGCTTGAGACGTTGGCGCTGCGCATGGACCGCATTTGCGAGAACACCTTGGCGGTCGCTCGTTACTTGCAAGCGCACGAAAAAGTTGAGTGGGTTGAGTACGCGGGCTTGCCTGAGCACGTCGACCATGCCATCGCGCAAAGGTTGATGGGTGGCCGCGCATCGGGACTGTTGACCTTTGGCGTGAAGGGTGGCCGACCCGCTGGTGAGCGCTTCTTGGACGCCCTTGACCTGTTTACACGTCTGGTCAATATTGGTGACACGAAGTCGCTGGCAACACACCCTGCATCAACCACTCACCGTCAGTTGTCGCCGGAAGAGCTGGCGAAAGCGGGCGTGAAAGAGGAGACCGTTCGTTTGTGTGTCGGCATTGAGCATATCGACGACATCAAGGATGATCTCGCGCAAGCGTTGGAAAAGGCTTAACACCGGCCGGATAACCCACACGCCTCCACCGGTTGGTGGGGGCTTTTTTATGCGTGCCAGCCGCTGATTACTTGGGCGCTGCGAGGGCAAGGCCGACCACGCAAAGCATAGACAAGGCCATGGCGATGTTGACTCTGCGCTGCACGTGGGGCGCCAAGTTCAGCTTATGCAAGGTCATGCCAACGTAGAGCCACGCAAAGTGAATGGGCACCCAGATTGCATTCATGATCACGAACTTGATCAAGGTCTCCATGGGCAGGCTACTGGGTAAAAATGCAAACCCAGTAAACAACGTGGTGTTCACGGCATAGGCCTTGGGGTTTAAGGCTTGCAAAATGATGCCGTTAAAAAAACCAGGGGGTGTTGTGACCTCCTTGAACGCAATTTTGGCGCCAGCGAATGCGATTTTGGATGCTAAAAATAACAAGTAGCCAACCGACGCGACGAGCAACACCCAGCGTATGTTCTCGTTGGCCAAAATGATGGCGGCCATGCCTGAAACAACCGCCAAGGCCACGAGGTTGGTGCCGACAAATAGCCCTGCAATATAGCGCGCGCCTGGCCCTGAGCCAAAGGAGGATCCGACGCCTGCCACGGACAGAACGCCGGGGCCAGGGGTGATGATGAGGAAGAAAACGGCGAGGGCAAATGTGAGCATACGGCATCCTAGAGTAAGCCCCTGCCCGCGTCAAATATTCATTGCACTAGGGGAGACTGAGCCGTTGAGCCTGCTTGGTCTGGCTATTGAAGACAACCATATCGCCGACGCCAACCGATAGGCCGGTGATGCGGCTGATCACGACTTGATGGGAGACCATCAGCGTGACGCCGGGTTTTCTTGCTTGTAGCCGTTTCTCGAGTGCCGGGAGGGTTTTCTTGGCATCGGCATAACCCTGAAAAAACGAATTTAAACCGGAAAACGTCTGCCATGGCCCCAGATTAAGTCGCTCGGCCGTTTCTTTGCACCGGCACCACTCGCTGGACAAAATCTCAGAAAACGTCAGCTTGCTCTGTGCCAAGCGCTGTCCGAGCGCCGTTGCTTGAGCACGTCCTTGCGCATCTAAGTTTCGTTGGGTGGCGCAGTCGTTGACCTGAAAGCGATCAGGGTCACCAAAGCCAGGCGCCAACGCATGACGCATGAAAACGACATCGGCATCAATGGCGGCAACCGCATCAGCCAGCGGGTCGGCTGACCAACTGTAGGAGGTGAACGTCAGTAATAAGCTGGCAATGAGTAGGCGCATAGTCAATTTNCGTTTGGTGTTGAGGGGGNGANNGNTCGGCTACCACGCAGTGCGCNGTGGTCGCGTGTCCAGCAACGCAGATCGGCCCACGCCAGCCAATGCCTGGTAGTACAACCAGATCATCATGATCGGCAACAACATGGTTTGAAGAATGAAAATAACCATCAGGCTAACGATTCCGTCGACAGCCNGATTCGCGGCCCGCTTAACGTCGGTAATTTTGGTGCGGAACTGTTCGATTGGCGAGCTCAACAGCATCTCGTTCTCGGCGAACCACCGTTCAGTCACACAGGCCAGGGTGTCGCACGCGGGACGGCGTTGGGGGTGTCTTTTGAGGAGGGCGTCAACGCCATGTGTTTATCCGTAATGAGCCGCTGGTTGGCGGTGTATTCGTGGGCCGCAAAATGCTCGTAGATCATACCGCTGCCAATCGTGGCGATCGGCAGCGCGAACCGTACAAACATGACGAGCATGAATAGGCGGGTGAGCCACGGTCTGAGCCCGCCACCCCAAAGGCAAACAATCCAGATAAGCGCGATTGCCGTCACCAAGCCGGATACCGCAGGATCGCCGAACACCGTGAGCAACAACTTCTCGACCCCGAACGCCACGCTGGTGGCAAGCATCAGGTTAGAGAACTGCTCAACCAAGTGGTTAACAGGGGCGAGTACCTGGCCTATGGACATGGAGACGCCAAACCCCAATGGTTGCGCCACGACTTCAGTGCCTTGCGCGACAGAGATGATGCCGTTGAGGGCGCGCGCTGCGCCAAATGTGATGAGTGAGCGCTTTAACCCCGCATCAACTTGGCTCATGGCCAATTCATTGGTTTCCGAATGCCACGCCAATGGGATAACCAGTGCCGCGAGGCAGGTGAGCAATAGTTTTTTGATGTACATGGGGTGCGCCGCCAACATCACAGGACAATGCGGGCGGTCTTGCTGTTTGATTGATCTACACGGTAACGGTAATCCGTGAAAGGGTCAATTAGACGCAAGGCCTTGTAAGGTCCTGCGCACCCCCGACTTTTAGTTGCCGACGTGACACATTGGCCGCCAGTTCAGTGCGAGCATATTTGCAACCGATTACAGCGAGGAGAACGGCATGTCTGAACGATGGAAAAACGCCCCAGAAAATAGCAATTGGGGACACTTTGGCCCGGATGATCAACGTGGCCGTATGAATCTGGTTGATGAAAAGAAAGTATTGCAAGGCGTGGCTGAGGTCAAGACGGGGAAGAGCTTTTCTCTATCGTTACCGCTTGATTTTCCGGGTGGTAATGCATTGAACCCGGCGCGCTTCCCGCCGCGCTTGGTGTCGACTCGGCGCGGTGGCCCTGAAGGCCCAGAGAACTATGTACTTGGCCTGGATGTGATGGAGCCGAATGCCACGGATGTGGTCTGCGACGATATCGCTATTTTGGCAACCCAGTATTCGACGCAATGGGANTCCTTTGCGCATGTAGGTAGCTACTTTGATGCGGACGGTGATGGTGTTGCGGANAAGGTTTTTTACAACGGGTANCGAGCCAATGCCGATATTCGCCCTGCCGCCGATGTCGCATCCGATACGTCCGATCTCTTTGCCTTTAAGAACCCTAAAGCGACCGCGTTAGGTATTGAAAATCTAGCCCAGCATGGCGCGCAAGGTCGGGGTGTTTTGGTCGATTTACACGCCCACTATGGACGGGCGCGCACCAAAATTGGCTATGACGCCTTGATGCGGGTCATGGAGGAGGACAACGTCGTGGTGGAGGCGGGTGACATGCTTTGCTTGCACACCGGCTTCGCTGAAATGATCTTGGAGATGAACCGTAACCCAGACCCTGAGAAGCTGCACCACACCTGCACCGGCCTTGATGGTGAGGACGAGAAGTTGCTGCAATGGATCACGGACAGCGGGGTGGCTGCCATCATTGCCGATAACTATGCGGTAGAGATTATTCCCACGCGTTGGATGGAGCCCATTCGTAAACCCAAGCTGCCTTTGCACGCGCATTGCCTCTTTAAGAATGGCATACATTTGGGCGAGTTGTGGTACCTCACACCGTTGGCGACATGGCTGCGAGCCAATGACCGCAACCGGTTCTTGTTAACGGCACCGCCACTACACCTGCCGGGTGCGGTGGGGTCGCCCGTGAACCCCATCGCGACCGTGTAGTTTTAGAGTACTTCGAACACCTGGTAAATGGGGCCACTCGCAATACGGCGGCCTGTTGCAACGCAGATCATGCGGTTGATCCATGCGTATTTTTCAGATGATGTTTCAAATACAGGCGTTGCGCGGAAGTAGTACTCAGACGGGTCCACATCCTCGCCACGACCCAAGCGTGCCATGACCTCGTCAGGACCGTGGCGCAGGCCGTTGTAGTGCATGTAGATCAGGGCGCCGTCATCTGTCTTGAGTGTGAGTCGGACGTCTAGGGTTAGGACGCCGTCTGCACGCATCAACAGCCAGTCGCCGCCGGGAGAGGGCATAACGGTGCCACGAATGCGCTCGCCTTGAAATGTGCCGCCGGCAACAGTCGCAATTTTTCTACCCCCTAGCGGTGTTTGGCCTAGGTCAACAATTTCGGGCACGGTGAGGGCGATTTCAAAAAGTTCACGGGTCTTAATCATGGTGGATTCCGTTCGGCATCGGGTTAAAAGGAAACCAGTTTACGAGCCCACCAGGTCGGCGATTGTCGCCTAGCTTTCACCGAACGACTTTAAGAGGAGTCGTCGGCGCTCGGGGTGCTTACTGCCGTGCCAAGCGATGCAGGGACGGCGCGAGGCCAGGGAAGTTTTGGCGTACAGGATTAATATCCATGCCGCCGCGCCGTGTGAAGCGAATAAGCACCTGTAACTTGCTGGGTTTGCACTGGCGCATGATGTCAACAAAAATGCGCTCCGCCAACGGTTCGTGAAATTCTTGTTGATCTCTAAATCCAATGATGTATTCCAACAAACCGGCTTGGTCTATTTGTCTACCTGCGTAATAGATTTGAATACTGCCCCAGTCGGGTTGCCCGGTCACACGGCAAAGTGCCCGCAGCAAATCACTGCATAGCGCCTCCTCCACCGGGGCATCGCTTGCATTGACGCGCAGCAGAGTCGGGTCGTATTGCGGTTGGCTGACCTCGATATCCAAGCGGTCGATACTGAGCGCTTTGAATGCGCCTATTTTTTCTTTTTCAAACGCGTCTGGCAACAAGATCTTCACTGTGGCTTGGCCACCGCTTGTATGCCCCTGCCACAGCACCGCGTTGATATCGCGTGCGATGCACTGCGCGAGTGACTCGCTGCTGTCGACGCGGTGGTTATTGAAGCTGTTGAGGTATAGCTTGAATGACTTGCTCTCAACCATGTTCGGCGTCTCGCACGGCACGACCACCTGCAACATGCCGACCTGTGGCTTCCCTTTGGCATTGAGCCAGCCCAATTCGTAACCGGTCCAGTAATCGGCGCCGATGAAAGGCAGGCTAGCGGTTAGGTGCAGCCCCTCTCGCGCCATCGCGCGGGGAATTGGGAATAAGAGAGCCGCATCGTAATGCGACGGTGTGGTGCTCGATTTGCCCAAGGGTGCGGCGGCAAGCAGTGGGTGGTGGTCTGTCATGGGCGGGTGGTGTGTGTGAGTGGCGCGTTGGGGATGTCCTGCATGCGGTGCAACGTACCCATCACCCAGTAGTTCATGGCCACAGCGAGCAAGGCATGGCCAGCCATGAGATACAAGGCGAGGTTGAAATTGCCGTAAATAGCGACGGCGTAGCCAATGATAATCGGCGTGAAGATGCCTGAGAGATTCGTGAACGCGTTCACCGCACTGCCTGTTAATCCCACGCGATTGGCCGGGGCGAGGTCGCCAACCAAGGTCCAAATCATGGTGCCGACGCCCTTGCCGAAGAATGCGATGGTCATCAGCAATGCAATCCACGTTGGGTCCCGCGTGAACAGGCAACCTAAAAAACCGATGGTGGATAGCGACATGCCCACGTAAACGGGGGTCTTGCGCGCAATGGTTAAGGAGTGGGTGCGCTTTAAGAGGGCATCAGAAAAAAAGCCAGTCATCGCGCCACCCAAAAAGCCGCCGATCGCAGGGAACGCCGATAAGGCGCCCGCCTGAGCCAGACTTAAGTCAAGGTCGAGTACCAAGTAGGCGGGAAACCAAGCAATAAAAAACCACGTGATCGCCGCAATCGCGTACTGGGCAACCACCAAGCCGCGAAACATGCGCTGTGAAAAAAGGTGGCGTAAGTCGTGCGACAAGCTGCTGAGGTTGCTGCCGGGCGAGGGCGGCGTGTCGGGATTGTCGTCGTTGAGTGCGGCGGGTCTGTCGGTCTTGGGCGCCCCCCATAGCGCCCCGCCTGAAATGAGTAGGCGACGCTCCTTGGCGCTAAGCCGCCGATGTTGTTGCGGTGTTCTAAACGCCGTACTCCACACCACAGAGCTGAGTATGCCCATGAAGGCGAGCATTAAAAAACAAATATCCCAGCCGAGGTGGTTGACGACCCAAGCCATGATGGGGTTGAACACGGCAATCGAGAGGTAGGGCATGCTGCCATACACCGATCCGGCAACGCCGCGCTCGTTTTTGGGAAACCAAGTCGCGAACACCATGCCTGAGCTGCCCCCCATCGGGCTTTGACTGGCGCCGAGAATCAGTCGCGCGACAAGAATAAGCCCCCAAGAGATGGCGGCGAATGCGGGTGCCCCAGCCAAGGCGACCAACACACTGCACAGGCTGCCGATGGCGAGTCCGCTCCCAATGATGCGACGTACGCCAAACCGCTCCACCAACAGACCGGCAGGAATTTGGGCAATGACGTAGGTCCAAGAAAAGGCGGAAAACAGCCAGCCGAGATCGCTTGGGCTTAATTGCAGTGCGCTCGATAGCTCAGGCGCCGCCACTGACAAGCCCGACCGCTCGGCTGACGCCATCGCCAAGGTCATGCAAATAAGGGTGAGCGCGGCGTATCGCCGGCGCTGTTGCATGCTCCGCCAAGTGCGACGGAGCCAGTTGAGTCGCCGCATAGTTTGTGTGGAGGTCAGTGTGGGCGGATTGCAGGAGCCTAGCGCAGGCCAAGCCGTGGTGAAGCGAGTATAGATGAGCGACCTCGCGGGGCGTCGCGGACAAAAACAGGGGGTTTACCCCACCCATTGAATGTTCTATTGGTAAGCATTATTTCATACTAATAATAGTATGCATCATTAATTTGACTAACAATATATTAATAAATTTCATAATAAAGTTTTATTATTCAAATCTAATTGATTGATTCATGGGTGATGCGACCTGCGCTGTGCCCCGATTGGTCGGTCTGCGTCTACTAAAGGTTTT